>Ga0209061_1000310_pt1 | contig 141059 bp, 53 predicted proteins | sample Coa_R1_10_FD_187157 | JGI IMG/M metagenome (GOLD analysis project Ga0209061, IMG submission 187157) | Surface soil microbial communities from Centralia Pennsylvania, which are recovering from an underground coalmine fire - Coalmine... | ecosystem: Environmental > Terrestrial > Soil >... | reverse complement strand
TCTTGACGGCTGTTGCTCCTTTCTGGTTTGCTTTTTCATGGCGGTGTCTCCTTTGAACTTTCAGAATTCCGAGGATACACCGCCCTCGCTTTATTTCAAGCTTTTACACACCCTTTGAGCTTACCTCGACGGTCCGCTGACGGTAAAAAGAGTTTTTGTGTCGGGGACATTTGGGGTTTGAGGAGAACCACTAAAGGCAACACCGGCCATCACCACGAGATTGCCGCCGTCTCTGTTTGGGCTTGAAAGGTTTATGGTGGTCACCCCGTTGGCAAGCACGTTCCCCTCAGCCAGGATGATCAAGTTTTGCCCAAACCGCGACGACAGCTCCGCATTGTTTAACACGACATCGCCGCTTGGATTAGCAATGGTGCCGGCGCTTTCAGGAGAACCAAGCGCCAGCGTATTGCTTCCCGAGACGCTCAAAGTTCCCGACAAAATTAGGGCCCCGGCAATACCGCTCAGGTTGCCTGTGATTGTGACAGTTTGAGACGGATCTATGACTGTTGTGCCAAACTGGCTGTTGAACGAAGTGTTGCCATTAAATGTCTGGCTTCCGGAAAATTCAAGAGCAACTTGATTGGCGGCGACGCCATTGCTGATGACCGTGATGCCGCCGGGGGCGGAAAGCGTTCCGCCTCCGGAGATTGTAAGGCTCTGACCAGGCGGGCTTATAAGGGCCACCGTGCCGCCGGCGGCCGCGGTTATATCCTGGCTGTTTTGAAACTGGCTGGTGATGAACGTGGCCGAGCCGACCGAAAGGTTGCTCGACACGGTTATGGCGAGGGCGTCGGTCAGCGTCAAGGCGCCGCCCACCGAAAAGGACGGCCCCCCTGCAGGGCTGGTGAGGGTAACCGCAGATGAATCCTTCAGGGCCGCGGAGCCGGTGGCGCTTATCGTCAGGCTGCCGACGGACAGGGAAACGCCGCTTGCCTGGCTAATTGAGCCGCTGACATTGAGGACAAGGCTGGCGGCGTTAAGATTGCCTACTACCAGAACATTTGCATCGCTGCTCAGGCTCAGGGTCGCGAGGGCCGCGGAGGCGCCCAGTTGCAAAGCAGGAGCTGTCCCGCCCAGCGTGTTGTTGATGAAGGCGGAGCTGGCAGGGGCGGTTATGCTTAGCTGCGGAGTGCTCGTAGCAATTGGGCTCCCCTGTTGCCCGATTGTGCCGCTGCCCGTCGTGACAAGGGAGATGACCGGCGCCGTAATGCTGGCGCCGCTTCCTTGAGTAATGGACCCGCTTCCACTGGCAGTGATGGCCACAAACTTTGAGGCTTGAATGGAGCCGTTAACTACTACTGCACCATTGTTTGACGCCTGCAGAATTACGGTGCCGGCCTGCACCGCGTTGCTAAGGTTAAGGGTCACCGGCGCCAGCGTAATGGTGCCCCCGGCTGTAAGTTGATAGGTCGCGGCCGTGCCTGCAAAATTGGAGTTTGGGTCACCGGTGAGCGTAACCGCGCTCGTGTCCTTGAGGAAGTAGCTAGCGCCTATATCTGCCCGGCCGACTAAAGGAACAATCTCCTGGGACCCGGGCCCGCCAAAGTCGTGGAGGATGCTGGCGCTCAACTGGGCCGCTGTAAAAGTCAGAGGCTTCGCCGGCGTACCCACGGTAGTCACAGTTGTTATATTGAGAGTTCCGGCGGAAATAGCGCCGGAAGAACCCTGGGTTATAGACCCGCTGTCGCTTTCATCAAGCGCTATGCTGCTGTTCGGACCCGTACCGGTAAGGCTGGAATTCACGGCGATGCCGGCGCCGTTTGGCGTCGGGCCCTGCACGGACAGATTGATGGAGTTAGCGAAGGCTGCACCGGTGGTCGTAATCGTCCCGGCGGAGCTTAAGAAGAATTGGCTCAGTGGAGACGCCAGCGAGCCGGCGCTGCGCAACGCAAGCGTTCCCGTACTGTCGATGAAGGCACTACCTGTGGTGCTGATGTTCAAGCCGCCGCCGTTGGCTATGCTTACAAAAGCCACAGGACTGCCAATATTGCCCGAGCCGCTTACCAGGTTGACCGTGTCTCCCGAAATGACGCCGGTGCCCCGGCCGCTTGAATTGTTTTGGAAGGGGGGAGGCAATGGGAACGTCGCCGCTTCGGTAATCGAGCTTGCGCCGTCGGCCGTCAAAGTGACCTGGTTGTTTGCGCCCGCGGATGTCACCGTCGACTTGTCACCAAGAATGATGCCGGTAGCTCCCTCGAGACTGATCTGATTCGCTTTGATCGCACCGGCGACGGTAATGCCGCCGGCCGTGGTAATCAGCGAGAGAACGCCGCCTACCGTTGACGACAGCAGGTTTACACTTTCATCGTTGCTGACGGAGGCACCGGCCGTACCCTGAGTGCTGACGGCCAGATTGGCCGCATCCGTGAGTATGGGGCCTGCCTGTCCGAGCGCGGCTGCAGCCCCGACCAGATTGACCGTGGCGGCCGAGATGGAGCCGGCTCCGGCTTGTATGAGGGCACCGGCGGCGTTTATGGTGACGTTGCCCGCGGAAGAGGAGATATTTTTCGCGCTGGCGCCCGCCAGTGTGATGCTGCCGTTGCCCGTGGTGGCCAAAAGTATATTTCCTGCGGCCGTTATCCCCCCAGTAATCGTTGCATTGCCGGGAACCGTGACTGATAGCGAGCCGTCGCTGGCGAGCACGCCGCCGCCGCCGACGGAGAATATAGGTTGAGTAGGCGCCGTCAAGCCGGATGTGATTTTAAAGCCGCCTGCCGAGGCCCCCTGCGTCGATATAAAACTCTCGGTGCCGTTAATCTCCACCTGGGCCGTCGTTGTCGTCGTCGTGTTGGACGTCAGATTCACGGCGATTGGCGCACTGACATTCTGGATGGTCACCTTTACCCCGGACGGAATATTGTTTGCCGTCAGGGCGGAAGCGAATAACTGAGCCGGGATTGTTATATTGGTTCCTGCGGTGGCGGCGCCGCTGGCGCTGGTGGTTATGGTCCCGCTCACCAGTCCGGCGGCGTTAAGCGCCTGGAGTTGCTGGACTGTTCCCTTGTTGCCTAGATCGAGACTTGAAACAGGATGAGTGGGAAAGCTGCTCACCGAGTCATTGCCCGCAAACACCAAGCCGTTGTTGCTGCTGTTCTGGGAGCCGACCTCGATGCCGCCATCCAGAGTTATGGTGCTGCCGGTGCCGACATTTACCGTAACCGGGCCGTCGGCGATCACACTGTTGGCTGTACCGAAGGTGACCGAGTGAGAGCCGGCCGGGTTCACGATTATGTTCGTCGGCGGGACGGTGGTCGCGGTACTCGGCGGCCCATTCCCGACGAAGATGCTTATGTTGCCGTCCACGGCCGTAATGGCCGCGCCGGAGTCGACTTGAATACCCTCATTAAAACCGCTCACCCCGTTGTGCGACCGAAGGGTAAGTCCGCCGGACAGGCTGAGAACGTTCGAGCCGCTGTCTATGACAATATTGGCGTTGGTGGCAAATAGCGTGAGGCTCCCGGCTGACACTTGCCCGTCTACGGTAATACCCGGCAGTTGCACGTTGGATGATGCAGATCCCGGGGATGAGAATGTCCCCTGTCCGAAGACCACAAGTTGGCCGGCAACAGAGGCACTGCTCAATATGCTGGCTTGTCCACCTGTCACGAAGGCGTTGCCCTGCGAGTTGACCGTAAGCGTCCCCGGGGTGAAAACAGCATTGCCGCTTGCGTCGGTTGAATTGACACCGGCGATGAACTGGAAGGGGGCGGCTGCGGATAGCCCTATGCCGCCTTTGCCGCTGGACAACGAGACGGTTGCCGCCGAGACGCTGCCGGCGCTTACGCTGCTGGTCAAGGTCACAAGCGTGCCGGTGCCGTTGGCTTGCAGTGTGGCGGAACCGGACACTTGAATGGGCGCGGCGATCGAGACCCCGCCGTTGCAGCCCTGGCATTGGCCGCCAACGAGCAGGAGGTTGCCGGTGACAACGTTATCCGCCGCGTTGCCGTTGGGTATGAAATTGACTGTGCCAGCCGCCGTCACGCTCGCGGTTGGAGCGGAGCCGGTGCTAACGGAGCCTCCCGCATTGAGCGCATCGACATTGATATTGCCGGCAGCAGAAATGAAGGCGGCGCCTGTCGTATTAACAAACAACACAGGAGCTGGAATAGCTGAAGTCGCTCCAATTACTATCGGGTTTGCTTGGGTGCCGATGTTACCGCTGTTTCCGGTGCCCAAAACAATATTGGAGGCTGATATAAAAGCGCGGGGGTTACCTTGAATTATCGCACCTGACCCATCCGGCACTATGCTCACCAAGCTGCCGCCGAAGGCCTGCCCGCCGGAAGGGGTCGTCACGAGCTGGCTGTTGCCGGAACCAATAACAGTGCCGCCGATGGTTATCGAGGCGTTGGTACCAAGATTGGTGTCCAGCGACAAAGCATTACCGGAAAACTGTTGCAGAGTCACAGGGATGGCACTGCTTACAGAGGCGTTAAACACATTTATGATGGACAATGACGGTGCCGATGTGACAAAACAACCGGTGGCGCAGTCGCCTACCCCACTACCGGTGGGGGAACCGAGTATGGTGCCTCCCACGAGCGTAACCGAAGGCGCGGTGACGATCCCGTTGGCGTCAGCCTCATTTATTTCAGTCAACGGCGCAGTATTAGCTTTTGAGACGTTGGGGCTAATCAAAGGGGCGGCCCCGCCGGCGGCGATGACAATACCGCCGGCCGGTATGACAGGGGGGGCAAGGGCCAGGGTCACGTTTCCATTGGTTCCGCTGGTTGTGATGGAACCAAGAATTATCCCTGTGAAGATGCCGGGGTGGTCGGCAATGAGCGTGACGTTTTGCCCCGTTAAAGATATTCCCTGCACATTGATCACGCCATTATTCTTGCCACCGACTCCAAAAGCCAGCAACTGAAGATTGCCGTTTGCTTGCAGCCCCGACGATGTAAAACCACTGTTGACCAGGTCAATGTTCCCACCGGTAGATGAGGCCCCTGTGATCACGAACGAGTTGGAAACGTCACCAGCCTGTCCTGAAATATTGGTCGCCCCGTTGTTTGGTGTCGGTGGCTTAAACTGAGCGCCGGCAATCATCGTAATGTCCGTGAACGTCGAGGCAATCGAGCCTGAAGGAGTTGCACTGATGTTGCCGCTGGCAATAATAGCCAGGTCGCCGGTGCCGGTAATCTGCTGGTCTATGGTAAGGTTGCCTGTTGCGTCATAGAAGGTCGGATCGCCCGACAGGTTCATGGCACCCAGGTGCAGGCTGGAAGCGGTCACAGCTACATTTGCCGTGCCCGCGGTCACGTTCACGGTTCCTGATACGGCATCGGCGCGCAGGTCTGCTGCCCCGCTGCCCGAATAAAGATTGAGCTGGGGAGATATGAAGCTGCCTCCGGCAATCGACAGGTTGACCTTAGCTGTGGCCGCGGGATCGCCCACATTGATCTCCCCGTTTAAAGCCTGGAGAGTGCCCCCGGAATTGTTGACGGCAAGGCTGCCCCCAGGCGCCGGCAGCACATTGATATTGCCGGTGATGGAATTAACCAGACCCGAGTTGCCGACGTTGTTGGCGACCAGGGTCACATTGCCGGCAGCCTCGACTACAGGCGCCTTGCCGGCTGTGCCTTGCGGCAGCGCGTTTGTAATTGTTCCACCCGCGGAAAGCGCCAGGTTGCCTGAGCTGGAGATCGTTCCGGAGTTGAATATATTGCCGGTGGTGCCAATCGAAAGATCCAGACTGCTTGCCGCTGCCGTCAATCCAAGACCTTTTGCCGGGACGACTGTCGATATCACGCCGCCGGGCAAATTCGTCACACTGGCGGCACTAATGAAGGCGCCGGCCTGGCTGGAACTGGTGGAGTAGGCATAAAGTTTGCCGCCGTTCACCAGATCTCCTGCCAGCTTGAGCGCAGGCATACTGGTGAAATTTACCAGAGCGGAAACACCTGCCGGGATAACCAGATTGTTGATCATTTGCGACAATTTCGCGCCGATGTTGAACGTGCCGCCTACAGCATTGCCGGCCACCCCGAGCATGAGCGACTGATGCCCTGTTCGAAGAACCTGGTAGGCTGCCACCATCTCCGCAGGCGTTAGCAGCGATGAGGTGGTAACTGTCTGGTGTTTGTCGCCGGTGACGATCGTCAGAATGGCGGGATGGCCCGGTCCAATCTGGCCCAGAAGATTGGCGGCCTGGAGATTGGCCGCAGTTGAACTCAGGTCCATCAGCAGGGTTTGATGCGTGCTGCTGGCGATGCCGGCGGTGACCGGCGTCGATGCCTCGGCGCCGGCGGCTGAGGGGATGCAAGCTGACAGGCTGGAGAGCGCGCACAAACAGGAAATAAACGCCGAGCGTAAACATTCAACGGAGCGCGACATGGAAATCCCCCCACCTGCGTGCCACTACCGATCAATACTGTTGCGGCGGTGTGCCATTGGTTCCCCCAAAAGAGAACCGCCAGCCGTTCGCGATATTGTTTCCCTGACGGGCTGTCCGATCTCCCCAATTTTGAGCGCAACGATTCTTACCCGCCTGGCACGCCTGGGTCGTGCCTCGGGATTTCCGGTGCCGATAAGTTCATTTTTATGCGCGGTCCCGCGCTTGTCAAATGTTGTGTTTTCGGGCGGCTATCCACCCCGGTCGAACTTAGTCCCCACCTTTTGCAGGGCTGCTTTCAATCCGTCTGCATCGCCCGCAAAGACGAGCCGGGGAAGCCTGGCCAGCCCCCGGCGCCCGGCCTGCTCGACGAGCGCCTTCCAGCAGTGCTCCCCCGTACAGCAGGCTTCCATTACCGCCAGCAGATCGACCTTGCCGTCTCTGGCAACTCCTACCAGCACCAGCACATAGGCTGCCGTGTCGCGGTCGCCGCCATTGCAGGGGATGGCCTCCCCCCAGAGATAGCTGTAGCCGGATCCTTTCGTCGCGATAGAGCGACCCTGCAACAGATTTCGCACGACAAGGCAGAGAACGGATCCTTTCAGCGGCGGAATCTTGCGCAGATAGCCGGGCAGCACCTGCGAGCGGAAGCGCAGCGCCCCGCCGAGATCTCTTACCCGCGGCTGCCGAATCTTGATCTGCCCGAACTGTGTTTTAAGAGTTCTGGGACGCAGGTAGCCGTTGCGCACCACGCGCCGCCTGCCGCGGGCGTCCCTGAGATCCCGGTGCGCCGAGACAAATTTCTCCGCCTCCGCCTCCACCGCCCGCTGAAACATGCGCTCCAGTTCTTGTAAAATCAGCTGGTGCAGCGGATTATCGCTGCTGCTTCCCGGCACTCTTACCTCAATCATTGCTGCCTCCCGACCGCTGTGAGCCATCCGCCATTGCTTTCGCCACCCCCGCCAATTCCAGGGTATGAGCAGCTCATGACCGGTGCCGGTCAGGTTCCTGGCAAAATCGGACCAAAATCTGCCTTATACTGAAGAGCGAGAGTTGGGTCAGGAACCTGGATTGACTTTGCAAAGGGGGCGCTCGGGCATGGCCAAGTTGCTGCTTGTCGAGGATGATGCGGAGCTGCGCGGAATGGTGGAGGACTGGCTCAAGCACGAGCATTACTCGGTTGAGATTGCCAGTGACGGGCACGATGCCTGGGAGCGTCTGGCCATTTACAGCTTTGACCTCGTCATTCTCGACTGGCAACTGCCCGGACTGAGCGGGCTGGAGGTCTTGAGGCAGTTCCGCCAGTCGGGCGGCAAGACGCCTGTCCTCATGCTCACGGGACAGAAGACTATCGAGCAGAAGGAGACGGGGCTTGACTCCGGCGCGGACGACTATCTCACCAAGCCGTTTCACATGAAGGAGCTGTCGGCCAGGGTGCGGGCTCTCCTGCGCCGGTCATCGGCCGCCCCCTCAAACGTGCTCACGGCCGGCGAGATAACGCTAGACCCTACGACATATACGGTCACCAGGGCCGGGCAGGAGGTTTACCTCCAGAAGCGCGAGTTCGCGCTTCTGGAGTTTCTCATGCGCAACCCCAACCGGGTTTTCACGCCGGACGCCCTGCTCGATCGCGTCTGGCAATCAGAGACCGACGCCACCGAGGCCGCCCTGCGCAGTTGCATGAAAAGGCTGAGGCAAAAGATTGATGTTGAGGGCGAGGAGCCGCTCATTCGCACAATTCACGGCGTGGGATACAAGCTGCAGCCGCAGTGATAGAGTCACACGGAATGCGTTCCCTTATCCCCTGAAAGAAACGCCTGCAGGCGGGCCAGATCGGCTGCAAGCTGCCGCGCGGATTGATAGCGCTCGGCCGGGTCTTTCTCCAGCGCTCGCGAGACAATCGCATCGAGCTCGGCCGGCAGATCCGGGCAGATGTCACGCATGGGCTCGTGGCGCGCCTCCAGATGCATCATGACAATGTCGACCGCCTGCTCCGCGGCAAATGGAAGGTAGCCGGTGAGCATCTCGTACATCGTGCAGCCCAACGAATAAATGTCCGAGCGCTGGTCCAACGCCTTGCCTCGTATCTGCTCCGGGCTCATGTACGGTACGCTGCCGAAGACGTCACCAGGCTTGGTGAGGGCAATCTGCGCCTGCGACTGCGGACCTACCATCTTTGCGAGGCCAAAATCGAGAATCTTCGCCGCCGGCCATTTGCCATTGCGCTCGGTGACCATCACATTTCCTGACTTGATGTCCCGGTGAATAATGCCCATCTCGTGAGCATGGGCAAGCCCGTCGCATACCTGGATCAAGGTGTCCAGCGCATGCCGAACCGGCAGCCTGCCCCAATCCTCCAGCATCCGATCGAGGTCCTTTCCCTCGATAAATTCGAGAACCATGTAGCGCTGGTTGTTTTCAGTGGCGCCGTAGTCATGCACGGCAACGATGCTTGGATGATTGAGGCGGCAGATGGCCCTGGCTTCCCGCTCGAATCTCGCCACGGCGGTGCCGTCAGTCTTATCCTCTTGCAACACCTTGATCGCAAAAAGCTTGTCCAACTGGGGATGCCTTACCTTGAACACAAGCCCCAGCGCGCCCTCGCCCACGACTTCCAGAAACTCGTATTTGGCGGCCAGTGCGGTGCCGGCAAGATTTGCCCGGGCAAGGAGCTCTTCGTTGCCCTGGCCCGGCACAGGCTTGGGCACGGCGGGGCCCGTGCGGAGCAGGTTGCGTATCCGGGCGGACAATTCGCGCAATTCGAACGGTTTGGTTATGTAGTCATTGCCGCCGGCCTCAAACCCCAACTCCTTTTCGTCGACGGAATTACGACCCGTGACCAGAATCACCGGCGTCGTGCCGCCGGACGAGCGAAAGCGCCTCAGGACGTCTATGCCGTCCAGATCAGGAAGACTCCAGTCCAGAATTGCCAGATCGTACTGGTCTCCCCTCAGCCTGTTCCAGCCCTCGAAGCCCGTGCGGACGGCGTCAACCGTGTGCTGTTCGCGTACCAGCCAGTCCTGCACCGCAAAACACAATTCCACGTCGTCTTCGACCAGCAGGATTTTCGCCACCGTTCCCCCGAAACAACAACGCTTTGCCAACCCAGGCGGCAGGCAACCGGCTCACAGGGACTACCTGATAATAGACGGCTGTCACTTACCAGGTGTATCATAAATGACCGGGGGCGGTCGGGAGTCAGGGATGTCAGATTCAAGGGATAAGAAGCCCGCTGCGATCAAGATTCCCAAGTTCTTGAAGAAAACTTTGCAGGCCGATGCTCTGAAGGCCATTGCCGGACAGTTGTTCGATCTCGAGGACAACGCGCAGGCATCGTCCGCAGGCCCTTCATCAGCACCCGCTGCACAGCCGGCGCCACAACCCCAGGCGCCACCCGCCGATGCCGCATTGTTTCACGGCATCGCCCGTGATCGCCGAATAAAAGTGCCGGGGAAAATAAAAAAGACCAACCTCGATTACGATGCGCTGAGAAAATTTGCCCGGGATAAAAAGGAGAAGGCCGAGGAGCGCATCAAGTGGGAACTGGAGTTCCGGAACCAGCCGGCAGACGGAAAGCCTCCCTGCCCGATTGTAGATTTCCTGAAGGCTTCAGAGTGCCCGGTCAAATGGGACGAGATGACGGGCAGGTCGCGCGTGCGCTATTGCGAGCGCTGCAGCCAGCGGGTTTATGACCTGGCCGGTCTCGGAGAGGACGAAGCTAAGGGGCTGGTTGCCACGCAAGAGGGGCACAGCGACCTCAGCTATTACCGCAGGAACGATGGCAAGTTTCTCGTTGCCGACTGTCCGCTGGGATCTAAGCGGAGAGCCAGGCTGAAAGCAATACAAATTGGCGCCGGTGCCGCCGTCGCAGGGCTCATAGTGTTGATGGCCCTGGATCTTGCGCAAAGGCCTTCGCCCGGGCCGGGCGTAAGCGCGCAGCAGCCGCCGTGGTCGCCCGCACCCGCCAATGATCAGCCTGCAGCATCCGCCTGGACATTGTGGCGCCGGAAAGCCAAAGCACGGCCACTATATGCGATGCCACTTGTGCCCAAGCCACAGACCGACGAGGATGCTGATCGCCAGCTTCTCGGAGCCCCGGCGCGGGACGAGTCGGGGGTTCTCTCCCATCCCTATGTTAGCCGCCCGGCGATAATTCCGAAAGGCGGTTATCCAAGCCCAGGCGCCAGCCTGGTTCAAGACAACTCGTCCAACTACAAAGTCAAGGACAGGAAGTAGATTCCTCGTCGCCCAGCCGGAACCGCAACGGCGTCGCCTAAGCGACGAGCTGTGTGCGGCAGGCACACTACAAGCCGGGAAAGACACCGTGCCCGCAATTCGGATTGTTGATCTGGCTGGGAACCTCGCCGAAGCAGAAGCAGTCTTGAGGCTGGCTCCAGGTCGAGCTTCCGCTGTCTATCTTGTTTAATTTGGCGCACTTGCGCTCGAGCCTTGACTCCAGGCGCAGCACGCCCAAAAGCCCGTGGAACCCGGAGCAGGGTATAAAGTGATAGACATCGAAGTTGCCCAGCCTGGTCGGGTAAAACTTGGCGATGGTCGGGCTAATCGCCCCCGCCCAATCAGCGTTGGGATCAATCAATCTGTAGGCATGCTGAAGATCCGGGTGATTGGTGGGGAAAGTAGGCAGATTGCCGGAGGGCAGCAGAAAATCCGTGCCGTCAGGCGCTTGATTTTGAATGGCCGCGGTCAGCCACGCCGGCAGCGTATCGCCATCGGCCGGCACCGCCAGTTGCAGGTGGCCGCTGTCGTTCAAGAAAATAAATGCCTGCGCTCCCATCGGTATCGGCTTGGTGTTGTCGGACAGCACACTGACAATCTCGCTTTCCTGCTGGGCAGGCGAGACCGTTGAGCTGACCGGATATATCTGCGCCAGGCGCTGGAAGAGCAAACTATAAATTGTCTGCGCGCTGGGATCAGGCCCGAGAGGGGCAGGTGGGAACGCCCTGCTGAACACAAGCGAATTCAAGGTTCCGTCCCTGGTAAAAGCAGCAGGCGCTCCCCCGTTCAACAAACTTACCGTCGTTGCATCACGCGGTGTCCTGTCCCTCATGCCTGAGCCGGCGCTAATGGTACCGCCGCCGGTGACAGGCACCGGGGTAAGTTGATCGGCCGTCAGATTAAGCCGTGGAGTAGGCTCGGAACCGGGATCGCCGTGGTTGGCCAGGACACGGTTGAGACCGGCGATGTCGCAGGTCTCGAACGCGGGCACCCAGGTTGGACCAAGATCAGCTGAATAGTCGCCGGCAAGCCAATCATAGAATATCTTGTGAAAACCCTCGTTGGCAGGCGTTACTCTTTCCGTCGTTGTGCCGCTACAACCGGCACCGCCATGGAAGATCATGCCACTGCCCGGCAAGGAGACAGCCGGCAGGTACCCGTATTCAGGTTGGGCACTGTAGCCGAGCGTCAAGTTCGGCGCCTTCCCCACGTAGCATGGAGTCGTCGCCGAGCTTAAGGCGCCGATGACGAATGTTGTGCCGCAGCAACTGGCGCAAAGAGCGGGTCCGGTAACGCCGGCGGATAGGGCAGCCTCGCAGCATGCGTCTACAAATGGCGCGCCCCCGAAGCACGCAGCCGTACAAATCGCGGCCATGGCTGTGACGCCGTCGGACTCATAATTGGAGTTGCCCCATATGTTCTCCACCGGATTGAAAAGCGACCTGCCCAGCACCAGCCCCGCCTCGCCGCCCAGTCCGTTGGCAAGAGCCCGGTTATACTCGCTTATCACCTGGCGGTTGGCCAGATCGATCACGTGCAGAGGCGGCCCGCCCGACGGATTGGGTTTGCCGGGAAGGTTCTCTACTCTTATAAAGGCACGCGGTATCTGCAAGGAAAGACCGTTGGTCATATCCGCGGTCACCGCATGTGCAATCAGGTTGAGGTTCTTCTGTGCCTTTGCTGCCTGCGCTGAGCCGGCAAACTGAAATGCGTTCGGGGGTACGCTGCCGGCCAGCGAACCCGGCAGGAAGCCGGTTGCGGTGTCGGAATTGAATTGAATCTCCGAGATTAGGTGAGGCTTCCGTGAGTGGCTCAAGGGCACAAACATGAAGGGCAGGGAGCCGGTGGAAAGCTTGACGTTGATGGGAACGTATCCGAGCGGAAAAGCGCCGTCCAGCACCGGGCCCAGCCCGGCAAGGACGCTCCCCAGGCCGAGGGGGCCGGCGTTGACCTGCGCAGTATCGAACTGGATGTTGCTGTCACATTGGGGCGGGCTGACCTCGCCGGGACGGTTGACGAAGGAGGTCTGAAACTGGTTGCCGGCCACTGCTTCTTTGGGGTCGAGCATGCGAACTGTGTTCCGGTTTGCCAGTTGATTGAATTGTGTGTGCAGTGGATTGACGGGCCCTTTATCAATTTCGGCGGCCGGATCGCTGTCCGCCAGGATGTTCCTGGTCAGGGCGGCGCTGATGTCCTGGGCGAGCGCTTGCACCAACTGGGCATGGTCTCTCGCCGCCGCCGTCGCCAGACCAGCCTTTTCCATCTGCTGAACATTCAACGCCTCAAGCAGCGCCTGCCCCCAGACAGCATTTATGCTCCACAGGTTGAAGTAGAACGGCCCGCCGGAAAGCTCCTGTGCAAGCACCGGATCTGTTGCCGGGTCAATCTGAAAATACTGATCGAAGGCCTTCTGGCATTGAATAGCCAGCCCCGCGAACTCCGTTATCTGATCGGAGGTGGCGCTGCCAACCGTCTTCGGCGTGGAGGTAAGCTGCACGCTGGGCCCGGACAGGGCAGTCTTTGCTGCTTGCAGCACCCCTGCGTCCACCGCATTTTGAACTTCCCTCGAGCCCCCCAGAATCTGAATAAGGAAGAAAATACCGACTCCGACAAGCACGACCACGAAGGCGGCCGCAATGACGAGGGCTGTGCTCTGCCCGCTGGACTGTTCTCTTTTCATACCGCGCAGTTGCTCGCCAGCGGCTCCAAGATAGGGTAGCTCGGGTGTTTCGCGCATGATAGTATATTATGACGGGCACCGGGAGGGCAACCGAAAACGAGGTACCTGCCTGCCTGCGCGGGACCCGCCTCCAATGAGTGTCATAATGCATTGGTGGCGCCGTGTCAAATGTTGTGTTCTCGCGAGAAAGCTGCTTACCATGTTCATAAGGGCAAGGTCTAAATCGACGAGAGCGCAACACGCAAATGCAATCGCTGAGATAGGCCCCGCCCTGTTTATTCTGCTTATCCTCATTGCTTTTCCTCTAATTGACCTGCTGGGGCTGGCGCTGGTTTACAACGCGGGCGCCATACTCAATGGCATTCAAGTAAGAGAGGCTGCCCTGGAGCCTTTCTCGAGCGTAAATGATTCTTCCGGGACGGTGAAAAAGGGCCTGGCGGACGCCTGGAGCCAGTCCGGCATCGGCCAGTTCTGCAAACTCGAAGGCAAGCCGGAAACAACCATAACCTACAAGTCGGGATTTGGCGGGGACAAGATCGTGGTTGTAACCACGAGTCTCGTTGCCAGCCCGATTGTCCCCATCCCGTTTTTCAATGCGGTGCCGGCGCTGGGCGCGCCTGTTCCCTTGAGCTACACAAGCGAGCACGTCGTCGAAAACCCGGACAATGCTCCTCCCGGGATATGATTGACTGGAGGCGCCATGAGGGTAGTGATATGCGCGGCAGACCGGGCAGGCAACGCGGGCAGAACATAATCGAGGTTGTTGCCGGGGTGCTGGTGCTCGTGCCGCTCGCACTTTTTTTGTTCGACATGTATGTTCTGTCTTTAAGCAATCAGCTCGTCGACAAAATTGCCAAGGATTGCGCCCGCGCAGCCGCCAATCAACCGGACCAGGGCACCGCGGATGCAGCGGCTGACAAGGCTTTGCAATCATTTGCCGCCTCGCCGTATGTCACGAATATAACCCTCGATCATCCTGTGAAGTATGTGCCGAACGGCACGGTGACGGTAACGCTCCATATGTCGGTTCATTTGCCGGCACCACTGCCGATAATCAACAACAGCCCGCAGTTTACCGCTCAGGCAACCGAGCCTGTCGTCACCTTGTCTGATTAGATCCGGCGGCGTCTGGGTATTTTCTGCTGACAGAGGGAGGAAGATGCGCCTGCGCCTAAGCCACAAAGGATTGTTGCTCGTTGGCGTCATTCTGGCCTTCGAGCTGCTATTCGTCGGCATGCTAGTTTTGCTTCTCAGGTCAGCGGAGGGCGAAGCCCGCCGGGAAGAGCAGGCCAAGGAGATCCTGAACCACACGGACAAGCTGACCAACTTAGTTTACGAGGGCACGCAGCTTCTGCAGCAATTCGCGGACACCAGGGACATGCGCGTCATGGCCCGCTACGGTGAGGTCAGCGCGGAGATGCCGGTGATCATTGACTGGCTCAAGAAGAATGTTCCTGCCGACCAGCTCGATCTAATAAACGAGATAGACCACAACCTGACCACGGCCAATCGACTCGTCACCAAGCTCAGCCAGCTCCTGCCGCGGGCAAGCATGTCTGAGCTGGTCGCGATCATGACCGTCGCCCACGACCGGCTAAACCCGCTGCTCGGTCAGACCACCGCCGACTTCTTGAAGCTGCGGCAGCGCCAGGAAAACATTACCCTCAAAGGTCCCGAGCGCCAGCGAAGGATGCGCCACCAGCTTGAGCGGGTTGTATACGCCGGTGTGGCCACAAACGTGTTAGGGGCAATTGCCCTGGTAATTTTCTTTATGAAGGGAATTACTTCACGACTCGATGTACTTACCGACAACACGCGCCGTCTGGCGGCCTCCCAGCCGCTCAATCCCCTGCTTTCCGGGACAGACGAGATCGCCGGTCTCGACCGCGTCTTCCATGAGATGGCCGAGGCTCTCGCGGAGGCGGAACGCAGGAGAGAAGAGATACAGCAATTGAAGCAGAGGTTCATGCAGATGGTGAGCCACGACCTGCGCACCCCGCTTACTTCCATTCGAGCCTTCCTGACCATAGTCAAGGAAGGTGCATACGGGGAGCTGACGGCCAAGGGCATGGAAAGGGCGGATGGCGCCGAGCGCAGCGCCGTGCGATTGCTTGCCCTGGTCAACGATCTCCTGGATGTCGAGAAGCTGGAGTCAGGCATGTTCGAGATGGAATTTAAAGACATTCCCATCGCCCAGGTTGTCCAGCGCTCTCTGGATTCCGTCCGCGCTGTCGCCGAGCAGAAGGAAATTGCCATAGAAGCGCAGGACTCGAAGGCTTTCGTTCATGCCGATGGAGATCGCCTGGTGCAGGTCCTGGTCAATCTTCTGTCAAACGCCATCAAGTATTCGCCGCCGGGAAGCCCTGTTACGATATCGGTCACGGAGGCGGCGGGGCTGGTCGAGGTAAGGGTCACGGATCGCGGGCGGGGCATCCCCGCTCACCTGCGCGATGCCATCTTCGAGCGGTTCAAGCAGGTGGAGATCAAGGACGCCAAGGAAAAGGGAGGCACAGGGCTCGGGTTGGCGATTGCCAAGGCGATGATTGAGCAGCACGGTGGCAGCATCGGCGTCGATAGCGAGGAGGGCAAGGGCAGCAGCTTCTGGTTCCGCGTCCCCGCCTCCAGAGAGCCAGGCGCCCCCCTGCGTGATCCCGGCCCGGCGCTGGAGGCAAAATAGAGTTTACGATGAGGGTCGTCCGAGGCAGAATTATATATAGGCGGGCAGGACGAGGGACGGGCAGCGCATGCCAAAGATTTTGGTAGTTGATGATGACCGCGATCTGTCAGGCATGGTGGAGGACTGGCTCGACCATGAAAAGCACGCGGTAGACGTGGTTCACACCGGCTTCGAGGGTTGGAAGCGGATTCAGGCGGGTGAATACGACCTGCTCATTCTGGACTGGGATCTCCCGGACCTGAACGGCATCGACATTTTGAAGCGACATCGAGATGCAGGCGGCACCACGCCTGTGCTCATGCTGACCGGCAGAGACTCTCCTGATTTCAAGGAGATGGGGTTCGAAGCCGGTGCCGACGATTACCTGACCAAGCCTTTTCACATGAAGGAGCTTTCCGCCCGCGTAAAAGCGCTTATCCGGCGCGCCGGGGCGAACCAGCCGCCGCCCAAACCGCTGGGCACGAACAACCAGGAGGTGCTCAGCAAGGCAAATCTTGCCGGCACGGCGCTGGCGGCCCGCTACGAGTTCCTGGAGGTCCTCGGTCAAGGCGGCATGGGCATCGTTTTCAAAGCCAGAAATCCGCTGATTGACATGCCTGTGGCAGTTAAGATGCTGCGGTCCAGCGACCTGACCCAGGAAGCGATGGAACGCTTCCAGCGGGAGGCGCGCGCCGTATGCCGCCTGGACCATCCAAATATTCTCAAGCTGCACGACTTCGGCATCACAGAGCGCGGGCAACCGTACATGGTGATGGAGTTCGTCGAAGGGAACAGCCTGTCCAACCTGCTGGAGACATGGGGGGCGATCCCAGTGGATCTGGCGCTCGATCTGGGAATCCAGATCTGCAGCGGTTTGGCGCATGCTCACCAGATGGGGGTTTTGCACCGGGACATAAAGCCCAGCAACGTGATGCTCAAATCGATCGGTGGCACTGCACCGGTAGCCAGAATTCTGGACTTCGGCTTCGCCAAGATAGCCGAGCCGGAAGATAAGGATCAGATCCAACTGACAAAGGCCGGGCAGGTATTCGGCAGCCCCCCATACATGAGCCCCGAGCAGGTGAAGGGCAAGCCGGTCGATGAACGGACGGATATCTATTCGCTCGGCTGCGTGCTTTACGAAATGTTTAGCGGCTGCCCGCCTCACCTGGGCTCGACCAGCATCGAGGTGATGGTCAAGCATCTGGAGGAGAACGTGACCCCTCTGCGGGTTTTGCGATCGGATCTCGATCTGCCGCCCGAGCTTGAGCTGGTGATAAACCGCGCATTAAAAAAGCAGCCGGAGGATCGCTATCAATCAGCGCAAGAGCTGCAAAATGACCTGGAGCAGATACGATCGAAGCGTGGCGAAGCCTGCCGGTCAGGTTGAGCCGGCGAATTTTGCGGGAATATGGACAGCTGGTTAAGCACCGGGGAGCTCGACATATATGATCCAGGGACCAGGCGAAGGCACGCCCGATGACGCTGCGGACGAACACGGGCAGGCGGAAGCGCCACCAGCCGAACAAGCAAGTGAAGCGGAATCGGCCGGCAGCGGCCGGCCGGGACTGCCCCCGCACCTGGCAGCCATGGTCAGCGAGACCAGGAATCTTGAAAGAACCAAGCTCGATCATTCGGCTCTCCAGGACCTCGTCGCCCGAACCGAGGCGGATAAGCAGGAGAAGTTGCAGGAAGAGATTAAAGCGCGAGCCAGTGAGCCTCTTAAGCCCTATCGCCCAATCGAAAATTACCGCATGGCTTCACCTTGCGCATCTGACTGGGAGAGACTGTCCGGCCAGGGCAGAGTGCGCTTCTGCTCTGGTTGCCAGCTTCAAGTTTACGACTTGACCGGAATGGAGGTGCCCGAGGCTGAAGAGTTGATCTTTCAGCGGGAGAGCCGCAAGGATTTTCGCTTGTTCAAACGTCAGGACGGCAAGTTCCTGACCAGCGACTGCCCAATCGGCGCTGCCAGCAAGAAACAACTGGCGCTCACCATCGCCGGCGGTTTGGTCCTGGCAGCATTACTGGCCTTCATTTGTGCGACCATGCCGCCGCCAAAGTCGCGGGCACCGAGCGCGGCAACGACGCAGCCACCTGCCGGCGCAAGGATCCGATCGGCTGAACAGAAGCCTGCCGGCAAATCAGCCGGCGCCAGCGGCGAAGCTGCCCTGCCGGCACCGCAGAACGGCGCGGCACAGACTCCCGGCGGCGCGCCGAATGAGCCCACGCAGGCGCAGCCGTATGGATATGCGCCTGCGCCAGCGTCACCGTACGCGCCGCTTCAATCGGGCGGATCTTCTCCAGGCGCCGCTCCACCGGCCGAGCCGCCAACCCGGTCGCCGAATCCTGCGCCGGGCGCATCGCCTTATGGCCAGCAGCAGTACGGCTATCCGCCCACCGCCTCGCCGTCTTCAGCACCATCACAGCCAGCTTACGTTCCGGCACAGGAAGCAAGCCAGCCGGCACCGCCGGCGGTGCCAGCTCCCGGCAGCGAGCTGGGCGGCACAACCCTCCCGGCCGGGCCGCCGGCGACCGAACCGGCACAGCCCGCGGCGCCGGGAGGAACAAGCAATCAACCTGCCGGCGGGCCGACGCCGCAGCCAGGAGTATGGCAGCGCCCGCAATAGCGATCCGGGTGCGCCGTGACGATCGCGCTGCCCTCACGCATGAAGCGGAACGAATTTTGAGCCCCGTTTGCAAGCGCGAAGCTTCGCCGGCTGTCCGGACTTACAGCGGCAACATCCGGCCGATTCCGCGCTCCAGCGCCCGCTTGTAAACGATCGGGGCGACCGCCATGTCATCGAGCGCCAGCCCGAGATTGCACGCGATGGTTCTCTCGGTGTCGCTCTGCCTTCCCGGTTTCCTGCCCGCCACCAGCTCGCCCAGGCTGGCGTAGATTGGCGGGATGTCCTGGAAATAGCCGATGCGGCGATAATGCTCCAGCTGCGGAATGTCATCCGTGCAGAACTTATCCACCTCTTTCATGGCCGGACCATCCCAGTAGGAGTCGAAATCGACCAGCGACGCGAAGCCGCCTTCCTGCAGCCAGCCTTTCTTAATGGTGGCGTGCGGCTTGCGAAGGATCGGCCCCGAGGTCACCACAATATCGGCCGGTCCGACAGCCGCGCGAGCATCAGATGCCTTCGCAACCTCCAGCCCCCACATCTCGCCCACCTCGCGGGCAAAGCCGTCGAGGCGTTCCGGCGCGATATCAAAGGCCAGGACGCGTTTGACAGAGAAGAGCACGCGCAGCGCCTCCAGATTGCTGCGCCCCTGCACACCGCAGCCCAGGATGCCCACCACCTGCGAATCCGGGCGCGCCAGATACTTAGCCGCCAGCGCGGTAGCTGCGCCCGTCCGCTTGGCCGTGATCCACGTGCAATCCATGACCGCAAGCGGGATGCCGGTGTCAACGTCGTTCAGAATCAACAGTCCGCTTATATACGGCAAGCCGCGCTTGGCGTTGTCCGGATAGCCGGACACCCATTTGACACCCGCGGAGCGCATGGCTGGTATGTAAGCGGGCATGGCGTGGATGAACGCGTCGGGCTGCGTGTGCACGCCCGGCTTTGCCGGCATCTCGACGCGCGACTCTCCATGCTCGCGAAAAGCCACCGCCAGGGCCTCGATGATCTCCGCCATGGTTATGCCAAGTGAAACTACATCCGCCTGAGACAAATAGAGCAGCTCTGACTCCGACACTCGCGCGTTCCCCGCTGTACCCTCTGCGACCCGCGGTCATCTTACCAGACCGAGGTCGGGAGCTCTGAGCCGATCCGCATCATTCCTTATACGAAAGAGGCCGCGCAGCGGGCAACAGTTGCCAAAGCTGACGAGTTAATGAGCTGACCCCTCAATGTAACAAACACGGGCCGCAATTGCTATGTGGCGCCCTTACCCTGGGATGCGGAAACCCAATCGGGGAGGCCAATCATGGGAATCAACACGAACGAGAGAACGGACACTCAGATCAAGCAGGCAGACGTGCCAACGGATGCCAGGGGCAACAATGAGCCGTGGGTAAACATCGCCAGCTCAGTATGGCAGCAACTCGGGCTGGACGGCCGGCACGGGATGGTCAGCAGCGTCAGCCCTGACGGTCAATGCCTGGACGGGCGCCTTTCCTTCAACGCCGCCACACTCTACGACTCGCCTCAAAGGACAATCACGAGGCCTGAGGCTAACAGGCCGGAAGGCGGTCACAACGGCAACAAACCCGAGCGTGGCGGCGATCCGGGGAAAGAACCGTACCCCAGGGCAAACGCCGAGGTCTTAGCGGAACGCATGCGTCTCCAGCAACTCGAAAGCAAGCTGCCCGAGAAGGACAGGCAGCGATTCGAAAATGACATGGCGCGCTTCGAGCAGCGGGCTGCACGACAGGGGCTGAGCCCCAGCGAAGTGCAAAAGACTTACCAGCAAATCGAGAGACTCCTGGAAGCCAGGGAAGGCAAGGTATCCGCCGAGAGGCGCGTGCAGCTGGCCGAGCAGGTGATGCATCAACTGGGCGATCCCATGAGCATAAGTCAGGGGATGCATGACACATGCAACGTCACCACCGTTGAAACCAGGACGTACAGAAACTCACCAGCCGCCGCGGCCAAGCTCGTGACGGACGTTGCTCTCACCGGCCAGTACACGACTCCAATGGGCAACAAGGTCGTGCTGGATAACAACAGCCTGATACCGGATACGGAGGCCCGCAACAACCCGCCCGGCGACGGTAAACGCAGCTTCGCCAGCCAGTTGTTCCAGGTGACGGCGGTCAATCTCTATTACAGCAACCGGGATGAGAACGGCAATCCGACAAATAACTCGGATGTTCATTACACTCAAAACCCAAACTATCCCAAGGGTGGCAAGACCGGTGAGCGGCTTTATCACACGAAGACCAACAAAGATGTCACCGACGAGAACAACAAGCCGGTCGACTCGCCCTGGATCACCACCTGGGGCCTGCAGGACATCTGCAATCGCATCGCCGGCAAGACCGAATCCGGGCTCGTCCTGGCGAACACCGAGTATGAAAGAGCCAACAAACCGGGCTACACGAACTTCAGCTCAGAGAGAGAACTGGGCGACAGGTTGTCCAAGCTGCAGAAGAACGGTCAGCTGCCGGTGATCCTGGAGGTCGATACAAGAAACCCGCCGTTCAATGATCCAAACGGCGGCTGCCACGTGGTCACAATTCGCGCCTACAGTCCCGAGACAGGCAGGGTGCTCGTGGACAACCAGTGGTCGAGGAACAGCCACCGCACGTACTCGCTGCACGAGGTCTACCAGGCCACTCGTCAACCGGGACAATAACCCGATTCGCTAAAAACACGACGCCAGGCTGCCGATTTGCTGGCAGCCTGGCGTCGTGAGCTGAGCACGAGTCACTGCCCGACCGAGCCAGCCTCCGTGCGCGCAGACCTCCCGCCGGCAACCCGGTACAACGTCAATCCCATGATGGCGAACGCCGCAACCCCCATCATCTGATAGCCACTGCTCCCCAGTGCCCGGGTCAGCGCCTGTTCCAGGCTGACGCTCTGGAAAGCCCGGTAGACTGATTCCGGAATCGAAAGCAAGGCCACTATCACGCCGGCCAGGGCGCCGCCGGCGACAAGGCCTGTGGCGAACAGGCTGCCCCTGCCAACCTCGCTTTCCTCCTGGCTTTCGCCTCTGTGCCGCGCGGTCAGGTCGACCAGTTTCCTGATCACACCCCCGACAAAGATGGGCAGCGTGGTGGACAGGGGAAGATAGGCGCCGACGGCAAAGTTCAACGCGTTCACCCCGCACAGCTCCATGGTGGCGGCAAGGAAGACCCCGACCAGGACAAAGTTCCAGTCAAGGTTGAATGACAGCATCCCCTTGATGAGTGTAGCCATGAGCGTGCCCTGCGGGGCGGGAAACTTGTCGCTTCCGATGGCGTGGACCACCCCCTGGGCGATCATGTCCGGCGAAGGGTGATCGAGCAGTTTGACCGTTATGCCGATGACAATAGAAGAGACTATGGCGCCGATGAAAAGGCTCATCTGCTGGAGCCGCGGCGTGGCGCCGACGATGTATCCGGTTTTCAGGTCCTGCGATGTGGCACCGCCGTTGGCGGCAGCAATGCAGACGATGCCGCCCACGCAAAGCACCATAGGCTCATACAGTCTGCCGGTCAGACCGCAGGCGATGAAGACAAGCGAGGTCGCCATCAGGGTGGCGATCGTCATGCCGGACACCGGGTTCGAGCTGGAGCCGATTATGCCCACAATCCTGCTCGACACGGTGACGAAGAAGAACCCGAACAGCACCACGAGCAAGCCGATCAGCAGCTTCTGCCAGATCGAGTCGCCGGGAATCTGCGGAAGCAGCACCATCAGCACAACAAGCGCCGCCGATCCGGCAATGACCATCTTCATGGACAGGTCATTGTCTGTCCTTGCTACGCCGTCCGGACCGCCGCGATTCTGGAATGAGCCCAGGCTGTCCCGGAACGAGGAGACGATGGTGGGGATGGTTTTGACGAGCGTCATAAAGCCGCCCGCGGCCACGGCCCCTGCTCCGATCTGGCGGATGTAGGCGCGGTAGATAGCTTCAGCGGTATTGGCGAACACGTGATTCGCCGGGTCCCACCCGCCGGGACCGCCGGCAGTGCCAGGGCTGTGCAGATACCCGAGCTTCACGAGCTGCTCGGCAATGGTGTCCATGGGCACCAGTGCGGCAATGAGCGGGATCAAGCCGAGCCAGGCGAGCACTCCCCCCGCCACCAGAATACCCGCGATGCGGAAGCCTATGATGTAGCCGACTCCCATGTACTCCGGCGTGATGTCGCCATTTACGGTTGCCGAAGGGAAAAACTTGTTGGTTTGCCGCGTGACAAAGCCGGGAGTCTCCGCGATCACGTGAAGCACGTGCTGAAAAAACGCGTAAACCATCGCAAAACCGAGGCCCTGATAGGCGGTTTTCGCAAACTCTCCTCCCTTCTCGCCGGCGATTAATACCGAGCCGCATGCGGTGCCCTCGGGGTAAGGGAGGTTGCCGTGCTCTTTCACAATGAGTGAGCGCCGGAGCGGAATCATCATGAGAGTTCCAAGCACGCCTCCCAGAACGGCAAGCGTGAAGATTGTCACGTAATTGAAGTATGGCGCCCCGACGCTGTCGCCGCCCGCGCCAATCGATAGAAACAAGAATCCCGTGAGCGTGAACACCACCCCTGACGCGATCGATTCGCCCGCCGAAGCCGTTGTTTGAATGATGTTGTTTTCAAGAATGGTCGTCTTCAAGAATTTCCGGCCCAGTGACATCGCCAGCACCGCCACCGGGATCGACGCCGAAACGGTGAGCCCGGCTCGCAACGCCAGGTACACCGACGCCGCGCCGAACAGCACCCCGAACATGGCCCCCAAAAGAACGGCCCGCAGGGTGAATTCCTTCACCTTCGCCTCAGGAGCCACATAGGGCTGGAAGTCAAGCTCTGTTTCTGCAATCGCCACCCGATTATTTTACAGGCCATGTCCTCCGAAGCTGGCCGGGGCCTGTTGCACGCGCATCGCAGTCTGGGCATATTGGAATCGGATGCGACCGGTCGGGCTTCTGGTGCCGGTCATATCAAAATTGCAACAGTGCTCCAGGCCGCCGCACCGGCTCGCGCAGCTTAAGATTAATTCTCCATCTGAATAAATACTGCTGTTAATGGGTAGAATTCGAACAGAGGACTGGCACCGGCTGGCTGCCGGCGCACGGTCGAGTGCAAGAGTGTTGGTGGCTCAGGTTGCGCAGGATACAATTTGGCAGGCTCTCCCTGCTCATACTCTTTCTGTGCGCCTGGCAGTTGATGCTTCCGTATCAGCTCCTGGCGCAAACCGTCCCCGGGCAGACCTCGCCGCCAGCGTCCCAGCCGGTCACCGCGCACCCTGCGCCCACGCCGTTCAATCTGGATCTCAGGGCTACCGCGGCAACCCTGACGCCGGGCAATCTCGTCGGCTCCCATCCGGTCGCCATCAACGTCGGCGGTCACGCCCTCAACGTCACGCAGTCCAGCATGCTCACGCCCGCCGAAAGGCTTGCGGTCTACCAGGTGGTCTCCACCGGGCACCAGTCGCTGCTGCTCGGCGGGCTCGGCAACGCCGTGGGCGGGAGCTTCAACATCGGTCCGAATTTCAGCCGGTACGTCTCCAGCCTGGTCGTGCCCCACGGCGTCACCGCCATCCAGAACGCCGCCGCCGCTGCCAGCCTCAACCTGGCCGGCAACCTGACCAACGCCGGCGCGTTCTACCTTGTCTCGACCAGCCCGGGCGCGACAAGGGCAGACATAAGCGCCCGGAACATATTCAACCAGCAGGGCGCCATGATATCGTCCGTCCTTCCCGCCGCCGGGCTCCCGGGCATCAGCGGCACAATCTCCAACCTCAGCCTGTCGTTGACCGCCATCGACAATATAGTCAACGCCGGCGTCATTCGCAGCGCGGGCAGCCTGACCCTGACCGCCGGCAATTCCATCGCCAACGCGCTGCCGGCAGGCGCAAGCGGGCCGGCGCCGGTAATGCAGGCGGCTACCGCTCTGAACCTTATCACCAACCAGCTCGTCAACACCGGGACGATTAGCTCCCTCACCGGCAACATTAGTCTGGCGGGCATGAACGCCGGATCGCTCGCCGTAGCCAACACCGGCGGCACGCTTCAGGCGCTCCTGGGCAGCATCAATGTGCGCGATTCCCTCTTTGCCGGCAACGCCAATTTCGACCTCACCGGCGGCAGTTTACTGTCCAAGGATGTGAACGTGTTCTGCGGCAGCGGCGTCGCAAACATCAACGCAGACGCGATCAGCGGCCTTCTGAACATTCACGCTGGCGAAGCTCATACCCAGGTCAACTCGGGCACGTTGAACATGGGGACGTTGTGCTTGAGCGGCGACCCGACCTTCTACAACACCGCCGGCTCGGTGACGATAGGCGGCAATCTCTCGTTCGCCGGCGACAACCTCGCGATCGTCGCCAGGGGCGACATCAGTACCGCGGCGGACAACTTAACCATAAGCACGAGCAACTCCAGCAAAGGCGGGGCGATTACCCTGATTGCCGGGGCCAACTTCACCTCAGACGGTGCCCCCTCCAATCCGGCTACCTTCCCAATCCAGTCGAGCGACGGGGGAGACCAGACGAGCACGCTTACCATCACCGGCGGCTCATCAACCGGGGGCAAAATCGACCTTGCAACTCATCCAATAACAAGCCTCAACGCCAGCAGCAGCGCCGGCGCGGGCGGCAATGTAACGCTGGTCGCATTCGGAGGCGCAACGAATGGCGCAGGCTCAATCTTCCTGCCCGCAAACGTCGACATCAATACAGCCGGGGCAACCGCCAACGGCAACGTAACCGTTATCGCCGGCGGCGCGTCGGTGAACACGTCGGGTGGAGCGAGAACGGCCATCTCTCTTGGGGGCATCAACACCGCAGGGACAGGAACCGGGGGCGACGTGACGATCGCGGCGGCGAATCCGACTGTACCGGCATCTCATATCACCGTCCAGAATGGCGCAATGACGGGAACTTTCGGCACCGGCACCGTTGCCAGCAACGGAAACATTGTCATCAACAGCAATCTCGTGGCAGGCGGAACCGTGACGATAACCGCCAACGGTAGCGGCAGCATACTGACGCCGAACAAGGTCATAGCGGATCCCACGCTAACCAGCGTCAATCTGCCCCATAATCAACTTTCTCAACTCTATCCTTTTGGAGCAGCGCTCACCCCAAACGGCTCGTTCGCCTACGTTCCGAATAACGACGATAACTCCGTGTCAGTTATCGACACCTCGAGCAACACGGTAGTAGCCACGATTAACCTGGGCAGCGGCACCGTTACCAGTCTGCTGGGTTACTCTGTTTCAAGTCCTAAAGGAGCCGCCGTATCACCGGACGGCAGCTCGGTCTATGTAGTATGCAATTCGAGCGTTGCAGGGCAAGGCGCGGTGGTGGTAATCAACACATCCACGCAAGCGGTAACCACCGCATACGCCTTCAAGGACGACGGAACTCACAACACCAGCTTCGATCCCCAGCTTGTAGCCGTTGCGCCGAACGGCAACCTGTACGTGCTGAGCGATTACGCAGCCGGCATCGGATCCAATTCAACGACGGGCCTCGGCAATGTTGCCACCGTACCGAATCAGGTGACGGTGATAAATCCCGCCAATCCGAGCAATGTCACCACCATTTCTCTTACGGGTGGATTCGGCAAAGCAATTAATCTAGGCGGAATTGCTGTGAACCCGCAAGGAACCCTGGCATATGTAGCTAATACCGGTAGCAATAACGTCAGCGTCATAGATTTAGCCACCAACAAGCTCCTTTCAACGATCACGCTACCCTCGTCGTCTGCCATGCTCCCGAATGTACTAGATCTACAGAACCACACGCTGGTCTATGAACCGGTCCCCTTTGAACCGGTAGCCCTCAGCTTCAATCCCAGCGGCACGCGCTTGTACGTCGGCCAGTCGGCTATCGATTCCAACTTCAGCGAAGGCAGGGTTCTGTCCATCGATACGTTAGCGAGCAGCTCCACATTCAATCAAGTTCTTTCCCAATCCAGTCTCGTCTTTGGGGGAGACGTCAGGAACGGACTGGGATTCCTTCCTCAGGCAATGACAGTCACCCCCACCGGCACCCAGCTCTTTGTCCCGGCGACTTATTATCCGCTGGGCACAGTATTCACCCCCATTACCCTGCAGCTACTAGAAACCCCCAGCCTGGGCGGCAATGCCGCCGTCAATGCGCCTGACGGCTATGGTTCGAATACGTTCTCCGCAATAGTCACCAATTCCGGTGTCAACAACGTTCAGACCTACGTGGCGGATCCAACCCATTTCAACGGCAACCCCTCCGTGTTTGTCGTCCAGGTACCCACCATTCAAGGAGCCGGGATAAGCCTGCACTCGGGAACCGGCAACATCTTCGTCAACTATGACGCGGAAGGCGGCACATTCACTGCCACCACCGGCGGAACCGGAAGCGTCATCGCGGGAAATGTCGGGACAAGCCATTCCACCAGTTCCATCGGCGCCTCCAGCGCCGGCGGCATATTTCAGATTGGCGCCCTCAACGGGCTCAACGTGACCGGCGCCATCATCGCGCCTCAAGTCATTGTGCAGACGACGGCAAACAACGGCGCCATCAATGTAGGCGGCGTAATCGGAAAGACAGGCGCCACCGTGCAACTGCTCGCCAACGGGAGCGGTGCGATTACGGAGTCCACGGGGGGCTCCGTGGTGGGAAGCGCGCTTACCTTAACCAGCGCCTCCGGTGACATCGGCGCGTCCGGCCGTTCTTTGAAAACTCAGGCTGGCAGCATCATCGCCCAAACATCGGGCGCCGTCTTTCTCAGCAACACCGGGGCGCTGACCACGCTGCGCGAGACGGCGGGCAATGGCTTCACCCTGTCTAACACAGCCTCATTGACCGTCACCTCCAACTGGTTGCTCGACAGCAATAATATTTCGCTCACGGCCAGCGCGGGGTCAATTACGTTGTCCACCCAGCTGGGCAACGGAGCACCGGGCTCGACAATCAGCCTGGAGGCGGACGGAACAGGCTCCATCACACAGACGGCCGGGGCTTTCACGATTGCGGCTGATACCGTGAATCTCACCATTGGAACCGGCAGCCTTGGCTCCACAGCCGTGCCGCTGCGAACAGTCGCGACCACGATTTCGATTTTGAACACCAGCGCAAGCGGATCCGGCGGCAGTGCCTACGTTAGCAACACAGGCAACCTGACGCTGGCCTCAGACTGGGTCGGGGGCACGCTTTCGCTGGTCACCAGTGGCAGTCTGAGCCTTGCCTTCACCACCGTTGGCAGCACTCAACCCCTGAATATCTCGTTGAAGACCACCGGCACCGGCAACAACATAGATATCGAGTCCGCCATCGGCAATGTGCAGGAGCCGCTGTTCGGCGGCGGTAGCACCGTCGTTCTCAACGCCGCCGGGCAGATTACGAACAACATCACCACAACCAACGGGGTGATTAACGGCAAGTCCGTGACGTTGATTAATGGCTCAGGAGACATCGGCTCCACAAACAACCCGATCCTGCTCCATGCCAATGCTCTCGCCATTGAGGCCTTCGGCAATGCTTACTTCAACGCGACGGCTTCAGACCAATCTCCAGGCCTCGTTCTCAATCCGTCAAGAGCCGGCGGCACGCTGCGTGTTGTCACTGACGCCGGCGGGCAGATAATAGTCAATGGCGCGCTTCAGGCACAAACTGTTGACCTTGAAGCCACAAATGTTCTGCAGAACGCGGGCACGATCACAGCCTCCGGGCTGATTCTTGTCTCGACCGACGGAACAATCGGCACAGCATCCAGTCCCATCAAGTCGGCAACGTCGAACCTGTCGTGGACCTTCAATCAGTCGGGAACCGTCGCAAATCCAGCCCTAAGCCTGTACCTGAGCAACACCGGCAGTCTTGATCTGGACCCCGCCTCGAGCAATGGCAATAGCGTGAACATTACCAGCGCCGGAAACATCACCGATAACAACAAAGCTACGATCTTCGCTTCGTCGGTGGCGCTTACCGCGACCGGTACGAACGTATCCATCGGTTCCTCGTCCAACAATATTCTTATGGCGGAAGAAAATACCGGCACAGGCCTTAATGTCGTAAATCTGACGGCAAAAGCATCGGGCGGTGTCTTCATAAATGGGCTAAACGGAGCAACCTCCGCGCCGGTGACCGTTGCCCTGCCTTCCAGATCTGCCTGTGGAGCCGGCGGGTCCTCCGGCTTCAACTTGAGCGCAAGCGGCGACATAAGAATCGACCCGCTGGCCACGATCACCGTCGCAAATGGCCCGATTTCGCTAACGGCAGGCACCGCCAACAGTTCCGGCAGCACGGATATCATACAAAGCAGCGGCGGAACGGCACTTATTGGCAGCACGGTTGCGCTCTCAGCCCAAAACGGATCGATAGGCCCGTTGGGTGCGCCAATCGGCATCCGTGCTGGCACACTTTCTCTCTCTGCCAGCTCCGGCGGTCAAATCAACGTCGCAGTGCAAAACCAGATAATTTCCAGCACGGTCAATATGACCGTGTCACCAGTCGCCAGCATTGGTATCACAGCAGCAAGCCCGGTCAACCTTTCTTCCGCGGGAAACATCAACGCGCTGGTACAAAGCTCCGTCGTGACCAGCCCGGTCACGTTAACCGTGTTGGCGGGGGGCGACGTGGCTATCCACTCATACAGCCCGATTAAGCTGTCCGGCCTGTCGTCGGCTGACACCAGTTCGGGCACGGGCGGATTTTCGCTGTCGGCCGTAAGCCCGCCTTCAGGTTTGTTCCCACCTCTGGTTGCCGCTTCGATTGTGGGCAGCATCTCCTTTCTGCCAGGCGCCGAGATAGCCGGTCCGTCAGTTTCGCTCACCACCGCGAATAAGGGCAGCATCACGCAGACAGCTCAAGGCACATCGATTGTCAGCCCGACCATATCCCTGCTCGCTGACACGACGACCGCCGGCTCAGCAAGCGCAATCGGCTCGACAATGATTCCGATTGGCATCGGCAGCGGCAAGGCGGGCACGCCTGCGAGCCTCACCGCCGGCGCCGCCAGCAACATATTCGTGTCCGGAAGCACAGCGGTCACGCTTACCGGCGCCAGCTCTGTTTCCAACGCGAGCGGCAAGTTCAGCCTGATTGCCAGTGGCAATATCTTGTTAGACACGCGAGCCACGGTCACCAGCAAGGGAACGCTCATCCTCACCGCCGATGGAGCCGGCAGCTCGATTACTCAAAGCGACTCCGCTTCCACTACCACCCTGTTCGCGCCGGCGATCGCCTTGACCGCGGGCACCGGCTCGGGCGCAGACATCGGTTCCTCGACAAGTAATCCAGTTGTCCTTGCCTCCCCAGTCAGCCCGCAAACCGTAAACCTCACGCTGCGGGCCGGAGACAGCGCCTTCGTCTCGGCCGCCAGCGGCACTGGAACCGTTAATGCTAATCTGGTCGCCACCTCTACGAGCGTAAACCAGCTCAGCTTGCAAGCATCCGGCAATGTGACATTTGCCCCGGCCGCGCAGATCAAGGTGACAACGCCGGGTACGGGCTCCATCACGATTCAGCCTGGGGGCGGATTTAACATCACGCAGGCGGCCCCCGGAATAACAATGAGTGCGCCAAATATCAGCCTGGTAGCGGACGCCAGCGGCAACAGCGGCAGCATTGGAGGAGTCGTCCCGATCGGAGTAGCAAGCGGCACAAGTGGGGCGGTGCAGTTGAGCGCAGCCGCCGGACTCAACGTGTCGGTGTCCGCCACGGGAAGCATGACCTTGCTTGGCACGTCCACAGCCAATAACGGATTTTTCAAAGCAACGGCCACCAACGGCATCAACGTCGGCACCCCAGGAAGCAGCAGCACCATCGCCGGTGCAACGGGGCTCACGCTTATCGCCAGCGGCTCGCTCGGAATTGTCGAGTCGGATCCGGCCAACCCGACAACCCTGGCCGCCGGGACAGGCTCCACGGTCGCGCTTACGAGCAGCACTGGTCCAATCGGCGGACTCTCACCCGCCTCGGCCGTACTGGTGTCCGAGTCCAGCGGTCCGGCTCTCCTGACGTTGAGCGCGCATGGAACAGCACGCGTGTCAAGCGACACGACCCTATCCGTTGCATCGGCGACCGCCGGGGGCGTTTTCCTGAGCACGACCGGAACCGGCAACGGTATTACCTTGACCGGCAATGTAACCGCTGGGTCCTCCGGCGTTCAAATTACAACCGGCGCCCAGGGTACCTTCAGCATCGCATCCGGCAAGACTCTTACCTCCACAAGCGGGCCCGTGGCGATCATGGCCGACAACCTGGAAATTGGCGGAACCAACTTCGGAAAGATAAGCGCCGGCGCGGGTACAGTGGGCATTACCAGCGTGACCGCCGGCAACCAGATCCTGGTCGGCGGAACCTCAATTACGAAGCCAGACGCGCTGAACATTACCGGCGATGCCGGCTCGATAGATGTTCTGGGAGGAATCACAGCCGGTGGTTTGACCATCGGCCTCACCGGCACGAGCGCCGGCCCTAACTCCGGCGGAATCACCATCGCCGGCAATATCGCCATCCCCAGCTCAGGAGCCGGTTCCTACAGTCTAAATTTCCAGACTTCCGGCAGCTACAACGCAAGCAACGAGACCATAGCGACTGGAGCCAGGATGCTGACGGTCAACGCCGGCGGTGATGTAAACACCGGCACGATTACCGGCAGCAGCGCGACTGTCGCAATCACATCGGGAGGAAGTAATGGGATTTCGGTCGGCGGACCGATCACGATGACGTCGGCAGGCAGCGTGCAACTGACGGCTGGCGGGAACGGGAGCATCAGCAACTCGAACACGGCGCCAATTACCGCCAGGTCGCTCGCTCTGCAGACCAGCGGTGGCAACATCGGCACCAGCGGCAGCCCGCTCTATACTGCGGCGCTGGTGCTATCGGCAAACGCAGGTGGTAACACAGCAACCGTGGACATCTCAAATAAGGGTGGCACAGCCGCGACCCCCGTGGTTTTGAGCAGTTCGTCCTCCGGTGGCGCGTTCTCTCTCACCAACACGGGAGATCTGACGGTCAATGACATCACCACCAACAGCCAGACCTCCTCGTCGAACGGCTCCATAAATCTCATTGCTGACAGCGGAGCTCTGCGAATCAATTCAACCACAAGCGGTATCACTGCCAGCGGCGGTGACATCACTATTCAGAACTTGAACACGAGCACCGGTATCATTAGCATTGGAAGCTCACCAGCGAAGCCGCTGACCTTGCACGCGTCATCGACAGCGCCTGGTGCCGGGACGGTAACGATCGCCATTGGCCCGGTTGCGGCGACCCTCCGGCCTATACAACCGAACCCGCCAAAACTGGTTGTAAACGCCACGCCTCCCGGGGCGGCCGAGCAGGGGGGCAGCGGCTTCGCGCTGGCAAGCAGCGTTACAGCCAGTGCACCGGTGACGCTAAATGCACTCGGAACAAATCTGACGATTTCCAATGGCAGCCCCGCCGCGAGCCACATTACTTTGAGCGGCAACGTCACCATCACCGCCGATCCACCCGGAGCCGGCGTGTTGTCGCGCTCCCCGGCCACGCTATCCTCAGGCACGCCCCCGGTCACTGCTGCTCCGCTGCAAACGCTCAACGCAAGCAAGCCGGCCCTGAGAGCACCGGAAGTGACAGCAGCGCCCGGAGCAAGCGGTGCCGTCTTTCCTCAAACGCCACAGGTCAACACGCTCGTGCCAACTGACAGATCCCGGAACTTCGATGTTCAAGCTGGTCTCACGTTTGCCGGGGCGGATCTCGGTGCCGATGAGGTCATGATCTTCGACCACAATGGATTGCGGCCCGGTCCAGGGCGGCAGGGCGCGGCGGCGCCGGGCACATTCTCGCTCAAGAATGGGAGTGTTTTGTTTGCGCCGGAGCGGGCGCTCGTCGTCAGGACTCCGCACGGTCAGGTGGTCGTGGCGGCCGGGGCGATAGCACTTGTGGCGGTCAGCAAGGACGGCATCGCGGTTTACGATCTGCACGACGGGCGCTGCGGCGATGTGACCATCTCCACCGGCGGCCATTCGTATCCGCTGTTCCCCGGCCGCCATGTGATGGTGTCGCGCAGCCAGGGCGAATACGGGAGCGTGAATCCAATCACCTGCATTGCGCATGCGAACATGGAAGCCGTTGATATTACCGGCGGCGGCAGGCTCTTCCGCTCGAGGTTCTCCATGGCGTCGGTCGTGACGGAGCTGCAGCCCGTGCTCGCCTTGCGGCGCTCGGCAGATCCTCGCGATCGCAAGCTCGCGGAAAAATTGATCAAGAACGCCGCCATCTTTATGCAGACTAAGACGCCCCCGGCTCCCTATCGTCGCATATCCGCCTCCGGGTAAGCCTCAGCTCCGCAATCGTAACCCGGAAGCGCAGGCTTCCGTCAAGCTCTGCTGCGAGGCGCCGGCGCTTCGCACGGGACCATTCCGGGCGGCGGTCATATGAAAGTTGTAACAACCGTCCGCTGAGACCGTTTAGTTCCCGCCCGAAGATGGCATGACCTGAAAGGCATCTAAGTTCCTGTGGCGATGTCGCCACCCAGACGGTACACCGCGGGAGTCCAAGACCGGTCGCATTGACCGGCGGATCTTAGCTTGGCTTTCCTCGGTCTTATATATCGATTGTTCAAATGGGGGATCGCGAGGAGTATACAAACATGAACACATTGCTAGTCTGGCCTCGGATACCGGTTACTTACTGGGGTGCGCAATACTCGGTAGGTCTGGTCGGAAAACGAGCAGCGATGCCGCCATTGAGTGTTCTGACCGTGGCTGCCCTGTGCCCTCGTGATTGGAACATGCGGGTCGTAGATCTGAACATCGAGGAGCTGTCCCGGTCCGACATTGAGTGGGCAGATCTCGTGTTCGTGAGCGGCATGGCGATTCAACACCAGTCTACAGTCGAGATCCTGAGCCGCTGCAAGCAGGCGGGGGTTACAACGGTGGTCGGCGGCCCGCATGCCACCTCGAGTCCCGAACGGTTAGAGGACGCCACCCACCTGCTCCTCGACGAAGCCGAAATAACTCTTCCCAAATTCCTGCACGATCTCGCGGAAGGCAACCCTCAGCGCATCTACAGGGCGGACGGGCAGAAGCCCGATGTAACCAGGACGCCGCCTCCGCGCTTTGATCTACTGAAGATGAGCGCCTACGCCAACATGTGCATCCAGTTCTCCCGCGGCTGCCCGTTCGCCTGCGAATTCTGCGACATCACAACCCTCTATGGAAAAAACCCGAGAACGAAGACCCCCGAGCAGATAGTCGGGGAGGTTCAAGCGCTCTACGACGCGGGTTTCCGCGGGGAGATCTTCCTCGTTGACGACAATTTCATCGGCAACAAGAAAAACGTAAAGATCATGCTTCCCAAACTTATCGACTGGCAGCGGGAGCACGGGTATCCCTACTGGTTCTACACGGAGGCCAGCATCAATCTGGCCGATGACGACGAGCTGCTCGAGCTGATGGGAGACGCCAATTTCCATTCGGTCTTTATCGGCATCGAAACGCCATCGATGGAGAGCCTGCGTGAGACGCACAAGTACCAGAACATTCACGGCGACCTCCTGAGCAAGGTTCACAAGGTTCAGAAATACGGGATCGAGGTCATGGCCGGTTTCATTGTCGGCTTCGATAGCGATACCGAAGACATCTTCGACCGGCAGATCGAGTTCATCACCGCGGCAAGGATTCCGCGGGCGATGATCGGCCCGCTGCAAGCCATGCCGAATACCGAGCTATGGACCCGGTTGAAGAGAGAGGGCCGCTTGCGGGAAAACTTTCAGGGCGACACGTTCGGCTTCTGCAACTTCGTGACCAGATTGCCTGCCATCACCCTGGTAAGGGGCTACCGCAAGGTTCTTTCCACGCTCTATTCCCCGGCCGGCATGTTCGGGCGACTGTATGATCTGTTCGATGCGCTGGACTGCAGCCGCAACCGAACGCTCTGCCGGTTGAACCTTGTAACCCAACTGGTATGGTTCTTCCCTATCCTCGGCGGTCTCATCCAGCTCGCCTGCGCGGACCGCGATCGTGCTCATTATCTGCGATTCATGGCGTGGGTCTGGCGCCATCACAGGGACAAGCTGCTGTTTGCCATGGACCGAGCGGTGGCCGCACATCACTTCATCCGCTACACATCCGACGTCATGATTCCGCGCCTGAACCGCCTGGAGGAGCAGCTCCAGGAGCAGGAGTGCCTGGCGCGGCTGGCCGGTTAGCCGGTCGCCCGGCAGGTCAGGATCACCCGGAGCGCCGATTGCCGGCCGGCTGTGCTGCAGCAACTAATACCAGTACCTGGCCGGCGTGCTGCTGATAAACCTCTGGTCGTTGACCTCCATGTTCAACTTGTCCTGCAGGGTGTTGAGCTTGCCTACCAGGATCTCCTGATCCGATGCCGTAAGACCGTTTTGAGCCGCAAACAGCGCTTTTCTTTGAGCGTCGATCTTGCTCAGCTTGTCCTTGTACAAACAGTATTCTTCCGGACCCAATTTGCCGACGTCGAACCGGTGCTGTATGCACTCTGCGACCTGAAGCTCTTTCTGAGCGACCGCACTGACAGGTGTCACGCGCACCACGCGCACGGGCTTGATCACCTTGCGGACCAGATAGTCGGCGTTAGCTGATTGAGCAGCCGCCGTGAGCCAGGCTGCCGCCACCAGGCTGGCGCTGATTCCTGAACATAGTTGTAATCTCATGGCATACCCTCCACTTCATCGAAGTAGCTGTCGAAGTTGCCCGAAAACCCACCGCGCCTTTCCCTGACAGACGCCTTTTAATCCCGGCGGTTCCTTCGTCTGGCCTTTGCGCTTCACGGTTGGACATCACCCGGGAATCCCCTGCCACCCTGGGGACGCGGCCGTCCCGTCCGCATCAGGAAGTGCTGCCCTTAAGTGTCAGTACCAGTACCCGGGTCCGTAAGGCCCGTTAAAGAAAACGCTGTTGCCGGTCGCGCCCAGCGCCATGTTGCCCGCCGTCCCCAGCACCTCCGCCAGCGAGCGCATCATCGGATGCCGCTGGAAAGGCGACTGCCCCGGCTGGGCGGGGTCGTTGTGCTTCACCGTCGGATCGCCCACCTTGTCCTCGCCCGCGTAGGCGGGAGCCCGGGCCGTGCCCTGTCCGGGCGCGGGCTGCGGCACGTCGCCGGAGGCCAGGGTGGAGTTGGGCGCGGCACCGGTGGTCGGTGCGGCCGGGTGCTGAAGCTCGGCGGCGGCCATGAGCGTATCCACCTGGTCCATGAGCTGCATGTCAGAGGAATGCTTGTGGTCATTGGGGAACAAGACCGTCTCCAGGCGCCGCAGCCGAGCCAGAAGATGCTCGTCGTCGTAGGTGCGCGCGAATACGCGATCTTCCATCCAGCCCACCTTCTCGAGCATCGAGGCGCCGGCGGGCGGCGGTCCGGCATCAACCGGTCGCTTGCGGACAACCTGCATTTCCGGCGCCGGGCGAGACGGCATATAGCCGCCGCCGTCCGCATAAGCGACATCATCGGCGCCGGTCTGCTGGGGAAACGGGCGCATGTGCAGGTGTTGCACAGCGTATTGCTCCAGGCGGTCGCAGCGGTCGCTCAGGGCCAGATCCTCGGACGGCTTCCCGAATACCCTGGTCTCGAGCTGCCCGAGCCTCCGGCTGACCGGCTCGTCGGCATAGCTCTTGCCGAGGATCTCATTTTCCAGCGCCGTCACCCGCGGGTAATCGCCCGAATCTGCGCCGTAATTCCGGTCGTCGTCGTCGTTGCTGCTTACTCGAGGCTCCGAGCCCGAGCCGCTGGCGCTTCCGGCGCCGGCCGGAGGACCGCCGGACGCCCGGGCCGTCTGGCCGCTGCTTGCCGCGGGCTCCGGCGGCGGCAGCGCCTGCAAGATCATCGCCACGCGCTGCTGATCGGAGCCTGTGCGCGCTTCACCGAAGACCAGGTCTTCCAACCTGGTGAGGCGGGCGTCGACGGTGTCGAGCGGGTAGTCGTGCTCGAAAAACCGCACTTCCAGCTTGTCGACCTCAGCGTCGACCGGCGTGGAGGGAGCGGCTGCCTGTGCCGGGTGGAGCGTGGCGGCGCCCAGGGCGTTCATTATGACTAAGGCGATTTCGACAATGGCCGGCACGATTCGATAAACCCCGCTACCGCCTGGACGGTCGGTAACCCCGGGAGGGCGAGTCCTGGTCATCAAAGCCGCGACCGACCGAGCGGTCATTCGCGACACGGACTGGTGATAATTGTGCCCCCGGGGAATAATATTGATGGGCTCCGATTATAGACCCTGCCGGGCAATGCTTTCCAGAACGTTTCTCTTAATCAGTCTTGGCGCGGCGCTCAGCCTGTTTGTGCCAACGGTTGCCACTGTCGGGCAATCCGCCGATTCAGGCGCCGGCGCGCCCTCGTCCTTGACCCAGGACAAGGGCGGGGGCCCGCAGCAGCTCCTCAATTCCGGCTCCGAGGCGCCGCCGGGAACCTTCCTTCAGGGGAATGTGACGGTGCTCGGTCCGGGCACGCACTTTCGCTGCACGCTGGACAACACGCTCGATTCCAGCTATACGCGCGAGGGTGAGCAGTTTCTGGCCACCGTCACCGAGCCGGTAGTCCTCGACGGGCGGGTTGCCGTGCCGCCGGGGAGCAAGCTGACCGGGAGGGTGGTTAAGGTCGTCTCCGCCAGGAATTTCAATTTCGGCGTCAACGCCAAGATCGACGTCAAGTTCATCGCCGTGCAGACACCGGACGGGCGCAAGTTTCCAATCAACGCCAGCATCGACGTCAACGAGCTGCGGGCCGCCGGCGGCGCCAACCGCAATCCGGGCTCCCGGGCAGCCGCATCGGCCGGTCACGGCGCCGTGAGGGGGCTGAAGTACGGGGCTGGAATAGGCGGGCTTTACGGCGTCGCCACCAGCCGGTCCGCCTTTGTGGGACGCAACTCGGCGGTAAGCCGGGGGCTGAGATACGGCGCCATGGGGGCGCTCGCGGGCTCTGTCGTCGGCGCGGGCGTCGGGCTCGTGGCTTCGGGGGTCAAGAAAGGAGCGGAGGTTAAGGTGCCGGCCGGGACGAACCTGCCGGTGCAGCTCGATGAGCCGCTGACCATGGACCAGGCCCATGAGGGGGAACCGGCCGAGGCAGCGCAGGCAGAGCCGGACACCTCCGGGCAGACCGCCCAGCAGATTTACAACGACGTGCCGCCCGATTATCCCCAGATGCCCCAGCCGGTAACGTCGTCGCCGCAGGCGAGCTACGCCGCCCCGGCCCAGCCCTACCCCGCCCCCGCGGGCGCGGGCGTCCCGCCCGCTTATCCGCCGCCCGGCTACCCGGCGCCGCAGCCGGCGACCGGTTACCCCGCCCCCGGGGGCGCGGCCGTCCCGCCCGCTTATCCGCCGCCCGGCTACCCGGCGCCGCAGCCGGCGACCGGTTACCCCGTCCCCGGGGGCGCGGCCGTCCCGCCCGCTTATCCGCCGCCCGGCTACCCGGCGCCGCAGCAGGCGACCGGTTACCCCGCCCCCGGGGGCGCGGGCGTCCCGCCCGCTTATCCAGCCGGATACCCGGTCCCGCAGCAGCCGGCTCCTTATCCGCCAGCCGGATACCCGGCCCCGCAGCAGCCCGCCAGTCACTGAAACCTGCCCCGCCGCCCGGAGCGGCCGGTCAAAAACGGGCGGGACGCCCGCGCCCCCAGGGGGCTTCGCAATGTGCCTCGCGTATGTGGAACGGGCGGCGCATGCCTCGCCCGCTTGTCTGTCACCGCCGGCCATATCACTACTGCCCGGTCAGCCGCGACACCTTGCTCGAGTGCAGGACGAAGAACTCCGCGACCCTGTCCCAGACCATGTCCGCCTCCACGCTCAGCTCGAGCAGGTGGGAAGCGTCTTCGAGGAAAATATGCTCGGCGCCGCTTATCTTCGCCAGGGCATAACGAGGATGATCCATCGAGGTGTTCTTATCGTCGAGCCCGTGCACGACCAGCGTCGGGCACTGAATGCGCTCCAGCGGCGGCGGCGCCATCACCCGGAACTGCGCCATGTCGTTTTCCAATCCGGCGTTGCGCAGGCTGGCCGGGGTCATGGTGTCGATAATAGCGCTGACGAAGGCGACCTTCCTCGGGTCCATCATAATGGCGTCGACAAGCTGGTCGAGCTTCCTCTGGCTGAACTCGCCGCCTGCGGACAGCAGAGCCTGTGCCATCAGATTTGGTGACAGGTGCGCAATGAGCGACATCAGCCAGCTTCCTATGTCCAGGCAGAAGAATCCGCTGAGCAAGCGGTCGACCGAGTCCTGATGCGGAAGGTAAGTCGTGACCACCGCCGAGTAAAGCAAGAGCGCCGAGGTCTTCTCCGGGTAGCGAAGGGCAAACTGGCAGGCGCACGGCCCGCCGCCGGAGGCGCCGGCCACCAGGACATTTTCCACCCCGATCTCCTCCAGCAGCGCAGCGACAAGGTCGGCTTGCTCCGCCGGGCTGGCGCCGCCGGCTAACGGCGTGCGCAGATAGCCGGGGCGGGAGGGGGCGACGAGGGAGAAGCCGCGCCCTTTCAACTCGTCGAAGATCAACAGTCCCTGATCGTAGCCTCCCGGCGAGCCGTGAATCGCCAGAACAGCCGGCCCGCTGCCGCGCACCGCGTACTCGACGCGACCCCTCCTGGTGTCGACCACGCTGCTGCCCACGACACGGCGAGCCGGAGCGCTTCCTCTAATAAAGCCAAACCAGCGGCTCATGCCTATAAGAGATTCCTCTGCGCCCACAGAGCCGCCTGCGTCCGGTCGTGCACGTTGAGGACACCGAGAATGCGGGTGATGTGATTCTTCACGGTGCCCTCGGTGATGAAAAGCTGATTGGCAATCTCCCTGGTGCCCTTGCCCTGCCCGAGCAAGGTAAGCACCTCGAGCTCGCGAGCGCTGAAGCCCATGCGGCACACCTCTTCCTGTCTGGCGACCGTCTTGTTCAACCGCTCGAACACCTTAGAGGAGATCGTCGTGCCGAGCTGCGTGTAGCCGCAGTTGACCGACCTGATCGCCTGCGCGAGGTGCTCGATAGGCGAGTTCTTCAAAATATAGCCTGACGCGCCCGCCTCCATTACCTCGACTATGTATTCGTCATCGTCAAATGTGGTGAGCACCAGGATCTTCATGCTGGGAAAGCGCTCGTGGATCTTTCGCGTGGCCTCGATGCCGTCGCACACCGGCATGCGGATGTCCATCAAGATGACATCCGGGCGCAGCGCTTCGGCAAGGGAGACCGCCTCCAGTCCGTTGCCGGCCTGTCCGACGACGGCGAAGTCGGACTCGCCGGATAAAAGCGATACCAGTCCCTGGCGCAGCAACGCTTGATCGTCGGCGAGCAGGAGGCGAATCATAGTGGAATCTTTACCTGAATGCGGGTCCCTTGCTGCGGCTCGGCTTGTATCGTCATGCTACCATGCAGGCTCTCCACCCTCTCCTGCATCCCCTTGATGCCGAACCCATGGTGGGGTTGCTCTTTGAGCCCGCTGCCGTTGTCGGAGAAGTCCACCTCCACGGTACGCCCCTTGCGCGAGACGGCAATGGATACGCGGGAGGCGTTGGCGTGCTTGACAACGTTGGTCAGGCACTCCTGGATAACCCTGAACAACTGAAAGCCGACAGCCGGCGGCAGATCGGGCATCTCGCCGTCCACCGACACGTCGAGCGACTGGCCCCGCCGCGCATCCTGCACCAGGCGATCCACGGCATCCTTTAGATCGAAGTTCGGGCTGCGAAGCGAGCGGACCGCAAGCCTGACGTCATCGAGCGACTGCGTGGCCAGCTCTTTGGCAAGTTGAAGGGCCTGTGCCGAGCGCGCCGGATCCTCGATGGAGAATTTCCTGGCCAGATCGAGCTGCACATTCAACGTAGTGAGCGAATGGCCTAGGCTGTCGTGGATCTCCCTGGCGATGCGCGACCGCTCCACCTCCGTGGCCAGCGCCTCCACCTCCTTCGACAGCCGCTCCGTCTCCAGGCGGCTCTTTTGCTCGGCGACCAGCGAGCGCGTCACCATGGCCACCAGTATCATCATCACGATTCCCACATAGGTGGCCAGGAGCGAGCCGCCAAGGATTGTCAAGACAGTCAGCGGCGTCAAGCCATGGGCCAGCAACTGGGGCATGGCGAAGGACATCTTGATGCCGGCCCAGGCGATTTGCGCGCAAAACGCCACGGCGGCCGTGATGATCTGCCCGCGCCCATCCAAAAGAAGGCAGGATTTGGCCATCACCACCGCGAACAGCGGGAAAACAAAACGCGCCGACCCGGCCGCCGTAGCCCCGGTGATGACTATCAGCTCCAGAAAGAGGAAGCAGAGGCGGTCCCAGTAGGTGCCTTCAACCGGAGCGAAAAAGCTGAGCCCGACTACCACGAGCACCAGGAGCATCGAAACCGGCAGATTGGGCGCGGTCGGATCCGGCGGCGCGAACCTCAGAGCCAGCGCTTCACCGGCCAGGCAGATCACCAGCAAAGCCCATTCGAAATACTGGACCTTCCGGTAGAGGTTGTGGTGAAAAAACGGGATTCTGCTCATACAGATGCATGACCACAGTCATGCTCTCGTCGTGACGCCTGGTGGATGGAACGCCGCGCGTCCGCCTCTACAATTGCAACATACAGCACGGCGTTCCAAATGAAAAGGGGCACGCCACGACGAGAGTGCCGGCGGCCAGGCGCGTGCAGTCCCTGTCGCCCGCCGGTCGCGCGCCGTCGTGCTGTCCCGCCCGCGGAGGGCTGCCGGCCGCGCCGGCAGGAAGGAAAGCCGCGGTGATACCACCGGCGATGTCAGGCAGCCACGGCCGGCAGCCCTCCGGATCGCCTGCGGGTTGATTGCTCCAAGCGCGGGTGGCGTGCCGGTTTTCAGCCTCCCGGGGTTAGAGGATCAATGCCCGCCCGGCATGTGTCCGTGCTCGCGGCACATGAAATGGTGGTGCATTTTCGGGCAGATGCCGCCCGTGAGCATGTGGCTGAGCATGTGGTGGCGAAGCTCCTTTCTTTGATCCGGCGTCAGCACTGCTGAGGCATCCAGGAAGAAATTGAAACGGCTGCCGGCAAGATCATCGCGCAGCGAGCTTATCTCATTGTGCAACGACTGCGCTTTGCCCTTGTCGACGTCAGGCGCCGTCATCACCTCGCACATCTGCAGCATCTTGGCCTTCAGCTGAGCCTTTTTCGCCGCCGTGTTCACCTCGAGCTGGCTCTTCAGGTTGGCCAGCCTGTCGAGCTGGTCGTCCGACAGCCCGAGCATCCCGAACACGCCTGGCGGGCAGTCCACAGGGCAACCCGGCATGCCGGGCCCGCCAGGACCGCCGCCCATCCCGACCACCATCTCCGGAGGCGGCGGGGCGTCTGGGGGATCATCACCGGGCATGGGTTGAGCCAGTGCCGGCAGCGCAAGCAGGCTGCCTGCCACAATGAGATTGCCAAAAAGAGCGCTGATTCTCATGATTTCTCCTCCGGTCCGTGGTAGCCAGACTCGGACGCGTACTGGCTGCATCGGCTTCCTTCTGACCCTCAAGTTTAAACCATCGGCCGTGGATTACCTTAAGCGCATCCGCAACGCGCAGCCTGATCAGGATCAAGGCCCCCGCAGCTCTTTCGGCCGGATAAGCCACTCCAGGCTGCCGCAGCCGGGGCCGATGTCTCGCCAGCGCTTTGCTTCCAGCGAGAGCTTGGCAAGCGCGGCCGTCGGCATGTGGCTGTCGACACCGGACAATGTGTAGATGAGGTCGTCGAGACCGGGGTTGTGCCCGATCAAAAGCGCCTGGTCGACCGAATCCGCAAGCTCCGCCAGCACGGCCAGCAGCTCGTCGCCGCTGGCCTGATAAATTCGTCGCTCATATTGCACGCTGGCGTTGATATTGGCCGACTCGAGGGCGAGCCTGGCCGTCTGCATGGCTCTTCTGGCAGGGGAGCAAACGACAAGCTGGGGATCAATGCGGTTCTTGCGCATGTAGCGCCCGATAAGCGGCGCGGCCTCCTGGCCGCGCTTGTTCAGCGGGCGTTCGAAGTCCCCGAGCGAAAGATCATCCCAACTGGACTTGGCATGCCTCAGAAGATATATCGTTTTCATTAGCGGCCGGCTCCATGTAACCACCCGTGGTATCAGACGTTAGGATCGCTTCGGGATATCCCGCCGCCCCCTCCGGCTACCCCTTTAATTTTATCGGCCGGCAGTTTAAGCTTAGTTATTGGGTCAAATTCATGGGCATATATATCTTAGGGGCAGGGGGGCCCATCGTCCGGCGTTTGGTCATCCCTTCCAGGACATTTATCACGAACCGCATGAGCTGGCAGTGCAACCGATGTTGACCGCAACGGCCCGTGCGGCAGCGACTTTTACTACAGAGATACACTGAGCAGGGGAAGGAGCGGAGTGCAGATCGGGGGTTTTTCAGTGGCATGGCGCCGCCTTCTCGGGGAGCGCGGGGTTTTCGCCGGCCCGGCGGCAGCCAGGCCTATCCCCAAAAATTCCCTAGCCGGGCGCCTCCGGCCGGCGCCCACGACGATGCGGGCGGGACGCCCGCGCCCCCAGGGATCGCTTCCCACGACTGCGATTTCATCGGCGGCGGAGCCCGTGGCCCGGCGATCGGTGCGCCGGCGCCTGGTCGCCCTGCTGGCCGCCCTTGTCTTCTCGTTCCAGACCACGCTTGCCTGGGCCCAGCAGGCCACCACCGGCCATCCGGTCGACCTGACGTCCACCACGCCCACCGTCACCAGCACTACCCACCCGCTTACGGGCCCCGTGGTCATCAACGTCGGCGGCACGCACGAGACCGTGACCGCCAGCACGCCGCTGACCCCGGCTGAGCGCATGGCCGTCTATCAGGTTCTCCACACCGGCCAGCAGAGCATTGTTCTCAACGCCCTGGGGGCGGCGGTAGGCGGAAGCTTTACTTTAAGCACGGGCAACACCCAGTGGCTGAGCAGCCTGACCGTTCCAAAGGGGGTGACAGGCGTCGTCAATTTCGGCTCCGGCTTGCCGCTCGACCTGCCGGGCAACCTGACCAACGCCGGCCGCCTCTACGCCGTGTCCTCGAGCGCGGCGACGACAAGTGCCACCATTAGCGCCACCAACATCTTCAACCAGGCCGGCGGCGTCATTTCCTCGGTTCTGCCGGCTACCGCCCTGCCCGGCGCCACCCCGGCGGTGGGCCATCTCGATCTGGTGCTCGCCGCCGTGCAGAACATCGTCAACGCCGGGACGATCAGCAGCTCGGGCAGCCTCACGGCCGTCGCCGGCGGCTCCATTACCAACGCCCTGCCCCAGGGCGCGTCCGGACCGGCACCGGTGATGCAGGCGCTCAACAACGTCAACCTGGCATCCAACAACATCGTCAACAGCGGCCTCGTCGCCTCCAGCACCGCCAACATCAATGTAGGGACGCAACAGGTCGCCAACCTGGTTCTCAACAACACCGGCGGCCAGCTCCAGGCGCTTCAGGGGGCGATTAACGTCCGCGCGCCGACCTTCGCGGGGGCGGCGAGCACCAGTATTACCGGCGGTGACTTCCTGTCCCGGGAGCTTAACATCTACTCCGGCTCGGGGGCCATCGGCTTGAGCGCGCATTCGATTGCCGGCACGCTCAACGCCTCCGGCGGCAGCCTCACGGCCGCCGCCGATTCCGGCAACTTGAATTTCGGCACGCTGGCCATCACCGGCGACCCGACAATTTTTGCTTTGAGCGGGGACGTCACCGACAGCAGCGGTCCTTTTGTATTCAGCGGCCAGACGCTGACGATTGTCGCCGAAAGAGATGTGCTCATAAGCTCTCAGGTGAGCACCAGCAACGGATCCGGGCCTGGCGGCAACATTTTCATCATGGCCGGCGCCCACGTCACGCAGAGCGGAAGCACGCTGACCATTGACGGCGCCTCGTCCGACGGCGGCAACGTGAGCCTCACCGGCGGATCGTCCGGCTCGCCCTCGGTAACCTCCGCGGGCACGGCCGGCGGCGGCAGCATCACCCTGGTCGCCGAAGCCGGCTCCTATCGGGCCGGCACAATCACCGTCGCCCACGGCATAACAAGCGGCGGCGGCGGCGGCGCCGGTTCACCCAGCGGCGACGTCACGGTAATCGCCGGGGCCACCGGCCTGCCGACCTCCAGCCCGTCCATCTCCATCGGCAGCATCGACACCTCCGGGGGCACCAGCGGCACCGGGGCCATCACCCTGTCGGCGGCCACCCCATCCCTGGCCGGCGGCACCGGCTGCACGAGCTGTATCACCGTGGACACCACCACCGGCACCGTAACCGGCGCCGTCACCGCGGGGACCGTCCAGTCCTCCTCGGTGGCCAGCGGGCCTCTTGCCGGCGACGCGGCCAGGATCTCCATTACCGGCAACCTCGACGCCACCGTCACCGGCTCGCCTGCCGCCATATCCGACGCGGCCACACAGGCCGGCGCCAGCGGCAGCGTGCAGATGACGCTCGGGCGCGACATCACCATCAACGGCTCCACGAACACCAGCGCCTCCGCCGTAGCCGGGGACGCCACCGCCGGCGGCACCATTCAGCTTCAGGCCGGCCGCAACCTGCTTATCAACGGCTCCCTGACCAGCAACGGCGCGCCTGCCGGCTCCGGGGGGACGGTGCAGCTCACCGCGACCAGCGGCTCCGCCTTCGCCTCCGGCGCCGGCGCCGTGTTAAGCGGCATCACCGGCAGCATCACCGCCAACGCCGGCGCCTCCGGGCTCCGGGGCGGCTCCATCCAGATCTCTAATAACGGCTCCGGCGGCATTGCGATTCCCGACTTCACCGTGCTGTCCGTGGCGGCGCCCTCAGGCGGCGGCAGCGGCGGGTCGATCAGCCTCTCAGCCCCCGCCGGCCCGCTGGCGGTCGGCGGGCAGGGCAGCGCCACCCCGCTTTCCGTCGACGCCCGTTCAAGCGGCGCGGGCGGGACAATTACCCTGGAGGGCACCACAGTCTCCGTCACCGGGGGCAACCCGCTTTTCCTCTCCGCCAACGGGGCCGGCGCCGGCAAGGGCGGCGAGGTCTCCGTGACGGCCACCGGCAAGACCGGCGATATCGTCGTCGGGCAGGGTCAGGGGCAGGTGGACATCTCGGCCACCGGCGGCACCGGCGGCGGCAGCCCGTCGGCCGCCGGCGATGCCGGCAGCGTCATCCTGTCGGCCGGGCGCAACCTGGTGATCGACCCCCACGCCATCACGGCCGTGCCCCTGGGCAGCAACGGCAAAGGCGCCACCCTTACCTGGACGGCCGCCACCGCCGCCGCCGGCGCAATCTCGGTCAATGGGGACGTGCTGGCCAGCGGGGTGGGCGCGGGCCCGGGCGGCACGGTCACGCTCAGCAACGCCGCGGGCGCCATCGTCATTGGCGGCGCGCTGACCGCCCGCGGCGGCGACGGCGGCGGCGCGGGCGGCACAATTACTATCACCGTGGGCTCGACGGACGCCTTCAACATTGACGGCGGCGCCACCACCAACGGTATCTACGGCGGGATAGACGCCAGCGCCGGCGCGGCAGGCGGGGCCGGCGGCTCGATCACCATCAACGGCACCGCCGGCGGCGTCACCGTCGCCACGGCCGCGGGACTGCTGGTCAACGCCTCGCCGGCAGGGGCGGGCGGCAAGGGCGGCACCATCAGCATAAGCGCCCCCAGCGGGCCGATTGAAATACTGGCCGGGACCGTCTCCGTTGCCGGATCGATCTCCGGCGACGGCGGCTCCTTTACGCTCAGCGGCTCCAACGTCTTCGTCAACGGCTCCATCTACGCCAGCGGGGCGGCCGACGTATCGGGCACGGCCGGGTCCGGGGGCACGGTCCAGATCACGTCCGGCAGCGCCTTGCCCTTCATCGTCGGCCCGGGTGCAACAGCCAACGGCGTCAACGGGTCCGTCATCGCCTCCGGCGGCGCCCTGTTCGGCAACGGCGCCACGCTCATCTCGCTTGCCAACACGGGCAGCGGCGGCTTGACTCTGCTAGGCACGCAGTTCATCTCCGCCGCGCCATCCGGCGCCGGCGGCAACGGCGGCAACATCACCCTGTCGGCGCCGCCCGGGCCCGTGGTCGTCGCCGGCGGCACCATCGACGGCAGCGCCAGGGTCTCCGGGTCGGGCGGCTCGCTGACCGTGAGCGGCGCCTCGCTCACCGTCGGGGGGAGCAGCCCGCTTGTGCTCAACGCCAACGCGGCCGGCAGCGGCAACGGCGGCTCCATCCTGGTCGAGGCCAAGGGGAGCCAATCCGATATCGCCGTCGGCGTCGCCCCGGGCGGGGTGACCATGTCGGCCACCGGCGGCTCGGCCGGCTTCTCCGGCCTGCCGGACACCGGCGCCGGCGCCGGCGGCAGCGTCACCGTCCATGCCGGGCGCAACCTGGTGGTCGATCCGGCCGGGATCAACGTCAACCCGCAGGGAATCAACGGCAACGGCGGCACGATCGTGCTCGAGGCAGCCCAGGGCTCGGCCCTTGCCGGCAACCTCAGCATCACCGGCGACCTGCACGCCGACGCCCCGGCAAACGGGCAGGGGGCCGGCGGGACTATCACGCTGCTGTCGAACAGCCCCGTCCCGTTTACAGTCGGCGGCGCGGGGGGAACCAACGGGATCGCGGGCGTCCTCACGGCAAACGCCGGGTCCGTCGCCTCGGCCACCCACCCGGCAGCCGGCGGCAACGTAAGCGTGACCAACAACGGCACCGGCGGGGTTGACCTGTCCGATCCATCCAGCATCTCCGTTTTCGCCTCCGCCGGCGGCGGCGCCGGCGGCAGCATCTCGCTAATTTCGGGGACGACCTCCGCCCCGGGCGGACCGATAAGCATCACCTCCGGTAATGTCGGAGTGCTGGCGGCCAGGGCGGCAGGATCCGGCAGCTTTGCCGGCGGGCAGATCAACATCTTCGGCACCGGGCTCACAATAAGCGGGCCGCTGCCCGTGTTGCTGGCCGTGGACGGGGCCGGCGCCGGCGCCGGGGGCACGGTGAACGTGCAGACCGCGGGCCAGACATCCGACATCACCGTAGGCACCACCGCCGGCTCGATATCGGTGTCGGCCCGCGGCGGCAGCGCCGGCGCCATTCCGGGCGCCAACGGGGTAGTCTCGATCCAGGCGGGCAGAAATCTGACAGTGGATCCCGCAGCGCTCCTGGCCGGCCCCTCGGCTGGCGCCGCCAGCGCCGACGGCGCCACAGTCACCCTCAACGCGGCCACGGCGCCGACGCCGCCCGGGAAGCCGCCGGTGATCGGCAACCTGGTGGTCGGCGGCGCGATCTCGGTAAGCGGCACCGGCACCGCCAACGGCGGCTCGCTGACGCTGGGCGAATTCTCCAATCAGCTCTTCTCGATCAACAACGGTCCAATTCCCGCGGGCGGCAGCGGGGTCAATGGGGCTGTTTCCGCCAATGCCGGCGGCGGCGGCGGCGCCGGCGGCACCATCGTCGTCAACAACAACGGGCCGCCGGGCAGCCAGGCCGGGATAACCCTGGGCTCCGCGGACAGCGTGTCGGCGGCGGCGGCCACCAACGGCAGCTCGACCGGCGGGCAGGGCGGCTCGATCACCCTCAACAGCCAGCTGGGGCCGCTCACCATCCCCGGCGGCACCCTGGGCGGCACGGTCAACGGTATCTCCTCGGTCAACGCGGCCGGCATATCCTCCACGGCCTTCAAAGGGGGGACAATCAAGCTGACCGGCAGCTCGCTGGATGTTGCCGGGGCACCGCTTGTCCTCTCGGCCAACGGGCAGGGCTCGGGGGATGCGGGGTCTGTCTCGGTCAAGACGACGGCGGCAGGGGCGGCCGGGCAGATAACCGTGGGCAGCGGCGCCGGTCAACTGGAGATTTCAGCCACCAGCGGCTCGGCGCAGGGTGCCGGCGGCAAGATAACCATCCAGGCCGGCGGCAGCCTGACCATCGATCCGGCCCAGCTGCAATTCCTTCCGGCAGGCGGCGGCGCCGGCGCACAGCTCGACTTCCAGGCCGGCGTCACCTCCACCAGCCCGCCCACCCCGGCAGCCCTGACGATAAGCGGCGGGCTGGACACCTGCGGCGGCGCCTGCGGGGGCGCGGGCAGCATAGAGCTCGATGCGTTCGCAGGCGACCTCACCGTTGCCGGCAACCTGTCCACCAACGCCGGCAACGGCAGCGGCGGACCGATAACCATCAACGTCAGCAGCACCAGCAGCCAGCCTTTTGTGATTGGGCCGGGCTCGGGCATAACCAGTAACGGGATTGCCGGCACGATCTCCGCCAACGCCGGCACCACCGGCAGTGGCGGCGCGATAAGCATTTCCAGCACGGGCGCCAGCGGCATTCAGCTCGGGACGGCGTCCTCCAGCAGCATCATCTCCAGCGACGCCGCCGGGCAGGGCTCGGGCGGCTCCATATCGATCTCCGCCGGCAACGGCCCGCTTACCGTCGCCGGCGGCACGCTGCAGACGCAAGCCGCCGGGTCAGTGACCGACAACGGCAGCGTGACGCTGGCCGGGCAGACAATCACCGTCCTGCCGGGCACCGGCGCGCTTGCCCTAAATTCGAGCGCGGTCACCCTGACCACGACCGCCACCGGCGCCGGCATCGCCATAAACTCCTCCCAGCTGACCGTGGGGAGCGCGGCGGTTCCCGTGGTCAACCTGCAAGTGCAAGCGGGCGGCGACATTTCGGTCAACACCGCGGCCTTGACGACGGGCTTCAACAACCAGCAGGGGCCGATTCTGTCCTTCTCAGCCGGCACCGCCGGCAGTGGCAATGTCCTCATTACCGGCGACCTCCACGCCGACGGCCCGGCCGGTCTCGGGGCCAACACCGGCGGCGGCGGGCAGATAAGCATCACAAGCAACAGCAGCAGCCCGTTCGTGATAGGCGGCGCCTCGGTCGGCGCCAACGGCATAAGCGGGGTAATCACAGCCAACGGCAGCGCCAACAATTCGCTCGCCGGAGCCACCGGCGGCACAGTGTCCATTACAGCCAACGGCGCCGGCGGCATCGAGCTGAACGTCAGCACCGCCGTTCAGGCGCTGGGCGCCCCCGCCACAGCCGGCAGCGGCGGCGCCGCCTCCTTCGGCGGCGGCGCCGGCGGGCAAATCACGCTGTCCGCCGCATCATCAACCATCAGCCTGGGCGGCGGGACGCTGGACGCCGGCGCCTGCGGCGCAACCTGCGGCGGCACGCCCAGCACCGGCATCTTCGCGGGCGGCTCCGTGACCCTGACGGCAACCGGCTTCACCATGCCACCCTCGCCCGGGAGCTTGAGCCTTAACGCCAGCGCCGTGGGCGCCGGCAACGGCGGGGCGATCACGGTTAAGGCCACCGGCAGCGCGGCGGCGGTCAACCTGGGCGGCGGCGCCGGAACGGTCAATCTCTTTGCCGAGGGCGGCTCGAGCGGCTCCGTCGGCGGCAACGGCGGCAGCGTAACGGCCACGGCCGGGCAGAACCTCACGGTGACCGCCATTTCGGCCAGCCCGCAGGGCCTAAACGGCAACGGCGCCCAGATAAGCCTCACGTCCGGATCGATAACCGGCAGCGTCAACGCCAGCGGCGTCGGTTTCGGCAGCGGCGGCAGCGTGACGCTGGCCTCGGCCGGCGGCAACCTCACGGTTGCCGGCAACGTCACGGCCAACGGCGGCTCGACCGGCGGCGGGGGCACAATCTCAATCAGCGCCCCGTCCGGGAACCTGGTGGTGACCGGAGACGTGAGCGCCAACTCGGGCGCAAGTTCGGGCAACGGCGGATCAATAAGCGTGACGGCCGGCAGCGCCACCGACGCGCTGACCATATCGGCAGGTCCCACCTCGAACGGGATATACGGAACGGTCTCCGTGGTGGCCCAGGGAGCCGCCGGCAATGGCGGTTCCCTCATCATCGAAAACACGGGCTCCGGGGGGGTGACGACAGGCGCCGCCCTGTCGGCCGCCGCCGCTGCCGGGGCCACCGGCGGCGCCGGCGGGTCGATCTCGATCACCACGCCCGGACCGCTGACCCTGGGCGGCAGCCTGACCGCCGACGCCCATGGATCCGGTCTCTTCGGCGGCGGGACAGTATCGCTGAGCGGCTCCACGCTGGCCGCGACCAGCGCCGTTGCCGTAAGCGCCAACGGGAGCGGCACCGGCAGCGGTGGCACGGTCAGCGTCACCACCTCCAGCCCGGCCGGCGACATCAATATTGTCGGGCCTTTAGGCGCCGCGCCCTTTACAATCTCCGCGGCCTCGGGAGCATCAGGCGGCAACGCCGGCTCCGTCACCCTGCAAGCCGGACACAGCGTCTCCATCGACGTCACCGGCCTGACCCTCACCGCCGGCAGCAACGGGGCCGGTGGCTCGCTTGTTGTCACGGCCGGCAACGGCGGGGCAATCTCCATCGTCAACGGGGGGCTTATTCTCAACGGCAACGGCACCGGCGGCGGCGGCACGGTTTCGCTCACCAGCCCGACGACACTGCTTGTAAACAGCGCCTCCAGCCCCTCGATCGATGTCAGCGGCGGAGCGCAGGGCAACGGCGGCTCGGTGACGCTCTCCTATGACAGCAGCACGACCTTCGTCGTCGGCTCATCGCCAGCATCAAACGGCGTCTCCGGCTCCATCCTGGCCGACGGCGGCGGCACCGCGGGCAACGGCGGCGCCATCTCTATTACCAACAGCGGCAGCGGCGGCGCGACCATAGCCAGCGGCTCCGACCTCTCGGCCTCCGGTACCGGCGGCTCGGGCGGCTCGGTCACGGTCGCGCTTTCGGAGAAGACCGCGGCCCTTTCCATAGGGGGCGGAACGCTCAACCTGAGCGGCCAGGGAACAGGCGGGCAGTTCAACGGCGGGCAGCTGAGCTTCACCTCCAACAGCCTTGTCATCACCGGCGGCGTGCTGGCGATCAGCGCCGACGCCACAGGCTCGGGCAACGGCGGCTCCGTAAGCATCACCGCCCCCTCGGCATCCAGCAGCCTGCACATAGACGGCACACCAGGGGGGCTCAGCATATCGGCGACAGGCGGCTCGCCGGGCTCGGCCGCCGGCAACGGCGGCACGGTGGCGATCACGGTCGGCGGCAGCATCACCGTGGACAACAGCAACCAGAGCGCGCTCAACCTCAATGCGCAGGCCCAGGGCACCAGCGGCAACGGCGGGACATATATATTGCAGGCCGGCTCGGCGGGCGGCACCGGCATCAGCATCAGCGGCTCGCTCGATGCCAGCGCCCCCTCCGGCGTGGGCAACGGCGGCAACATAACGCTCACCACCACCGGCAACCTGGCCGTGTCGGGCGACGTGCTGGCCCGCGGCGGCGGCGCAAGCGGCAACGGCGGCGCCATCGTGCTCACGGCCGGCCCGAATGCGACGGCAACCTTTGATATCTCCGTGCCGGGAACCCCGACCAACGGCATAGGCGGCACCGTGGCGGCCAACGCGTCGACAAGCGGCACGGCAGGCAACGGCGGCTCGATAATCGTGACCAACCAGGCCGCCACCGGCATCACGCTCGATCCCAGTGTCAGCCTTTCGGTGGCAGGCTCGCCAGGGTCGGGCGGCGGCGCCGGCGGCATCGTCGAGCTGCTGGCCGGCAGCGGACCTCTATCGGTCGGCGGCGGCTCCATCAACGCCAGCGCCGGGCCGCACGGGACCTTCAACGGCGGGCAGATCATCCTTACTTCCTCCAGCTTAAGCGGAAGCGGCAGCGGCGCCCTGGCCTTGTCGGCCAACGCCGCGGCCGTAGGTGCGGGCGGCACCATCAGGGTGACCGCCTCTAAGGCCACCAGCCCGCTCGCCATCGGCAGCGGCGCAGGCGACCTGACAATGAGCGCCACCGGCGGCGCCACCAGCGGCGACGGCGGCGTGGTGCTGGTGTCGACCGGCAGCACCCTCAATGTGGCGATGAGCAATTTGCTCGCCGCCGCCGGAGCGGGCGGCGGCAACGGGGCGGCGATCTCGCTGTCCGCCGGCACCTTCACCGCCGGCAGCCTGTCCGTGAGCGGCAACATCGACGCCTCCGGGACCGTCAACGGCAACGCCGGCTCGATCACGCTTTCCAGCTCGGGCAACCTTTCCGTCGCCGGCGGCGTTTCCGCCAGCGGCGGCTCGGGCACCGGGCTGGGCGGCAATATCAGCATTACCTCCGGCAGCTCGACGAATTCCTTCGTCATCGGGGCGACAAGCACCACCAACGGCGTGACCGGCTCAATCACGGCCGATGGCGGCAGCACGGGGGGCAGCGGCGGCATCATCTCAATCAGCATAACCGGCGGCGGCGCCGCCACCGGCATCACCCTCGGGTCGGGCTCGGTCGCCGCCGACATCGAGGCGAACGGCTCGGGCGGGCCGAACGGCGGCGCCGGAGGCAGCGCATCGTTGAGCTCCGCGGCCGGCACCTTGACGATCGTGCAGGGCTCAATTTCGGCCAGCGGCGGCGGCAGCGGCTCGAATGCTTACAATGGCGGGCAGATCCAGGTGCAGACCGAGGGCGTGTCCAACAGCAGCACCGGCAACCTGCTGCTGTCGGCCAGCGCGGCCGGGGGCGGCTCCGGCGGGTCGGTCACCGTGGTGGGGACCGACCCGAGCTCGACGCTCACGGTCGGCTCCGGCACCGGTCAGGTGCAGATCGTGGCCACCGGCGGCCCGCTCGGCGGCAACGGCGGCACGGTCAATGTCAGCATGGGCAGCGACCTGACGGTTATCACCACCGGCGCCGACGCCGGGCTGCAAGCAGGGCCGCTCGGCACCAGCGGCAGTGGCGCCACGCTCGTCTTCCAGGCCGGCCAGGGCAGCTCCAATGGCTCCTGCTCCGGCGGCAACCTGACCATAGAGGGCAACCTGGCCGCGGACGCCGCGACAAACGGGGTCGGCAACGGCGGCATCATCAGGCTCACGGCCGACGCGGGCGTCTCGGGCGGCGGAAACATTCTCGTCACCGGCGACAGCGGCGCCGGTCTGAGCGCCAGCGCCGGCTCCGGCGCCTCCGCCCTCGGAAATGCCGGCAGCATAAGCGTCGAAGCGACAAGCAGCAACGCGTTCATCGTAGGCTCGGCGGCCAGCGGCAACGGCGTGAACGGCACGATCCTGACCGGCGCCGGGCACACGGGCGGCAGCAGCGGGTCTATAGTGATCGAGAATCAGGGGGTGGGCGGCATCGAGTTCGGCACCACCGCGAGCCCCGCCCCGGCCGTTGCCGCCGAGGCTTCGCCCGCCGGCGGCAACGGCGGCTCGATCACCATCGAGGCGCCGAGCGGCCCGATCCTCGTGGGCGCCGGCTCCTTGCTGGCCGACGCCGTCGGCAGCGGTTCGTTTTCAGGCGGGCGAATTAGCATCTCCTCCTATCTGATAGAGCCTTCCCAGTCGAGCCCCGGGGCGGGAGGCCTGACCGTGAGCGCCAACGGCAGCGGCGCCGGCGGCGGCGGGGCAATCTCGATTACGAGCACAAGCTCCTTCGCCGATATCACAATCGGCACCGGCGACGGCCAGTTCGTTGTCTCGGCCACCAGCGGCAGCAGCGGCGGCAACGGCGGGTCGGTGTCGCTGTCGGCCGGCCGCTTCCTGTCGGTGGCCGCCGGCTCGCTCCTGACCGGAGTTCTTGCCGGCAACGGCAACGGCGCCACCATCCTGCTGCAGTCCGGGCTGGACATGACCGTCTCCGGCGGCATAAGCGCCGACGGGCGCGGCACCGGCAGCGGCGGGCTGGTGTCGATGACCTCGACAGCCGGCAACATCCTTGTCAGCTCCGGCAGCGTCACCGCCAACGGCGGCAGCGGCGGCGCCGGCGGCAGCGTCTCCATAAGCGAGAACGTGCCTTATGCTTTCGTGGTCGGACCCACAGCCTACCTCAACGGGGTGACGGGCGCCGTTCAGGCAAATGCAGGAGCGTCGGCGGTATCCGGAGCCGGGGCAGGGGGCACCATCCGCCTGACAAACACGGGCAGCGGCGGCATAAACATCCAAACGCTGGCCAGCGTCTCGGCGCTGGCCACCGGAGGACCGGGCGCGACAGTCTCCATCCAGTCCTCGGGCGGGCCGGTAAGCATCGGCTCCGGCAGCATCGTCGCCGACGCGGCCGGCGCCGGCGACTTCAACGGCGGCGTCGTCTCCATCCAGGGCACCAGCCTGACCATCACCGGCGGCGGCCTGACGGTCTCGGCCAACGCCACCGGCGGCGGCAACGGTGGAGCAGTGGCGATCTCAGCGAGCTCGAGCACAAGCGACCTCGCCATAGGCGACCCCGGCGTCACAGGCAACATCTCGGTTTCGGCAACCGGGGGCCCCAATGCCGGCAACGGCGGCACGGTCACGATCTCCAGCGGGCGCAATCTGACGGTCGATCCGGCGCACCTGCTGGCCAGCCCGCAGGGCTCCACGGGCAACGGCGCCACGGTAAGCCTCGAGGCCGGGACCGCCGCCGCCGGCAATCTCACCGTCACCTCGCCCATGATCTACAACGGCGCCGGCAGCGGCATGGGCGGGGTGATCACGCTGGGCGCCTCGGCGAACCTCCTGGTTATGGGCAACCTGTCCGCCAACGGCGGCGCTTCCGGCAAGGGCGGCTCGATCACCATATCCGCCTCGAGCGCCAATCCATTTCTCATCGGCGGGGCCGCCACAGCGGGAATCGAGGGCGTCATCAGCGCCAGCGGCGGCAGCACCAGGGGCGATGGCGGCTCGCTTTCGCTGACGAACGCCGGCACCGGCGGCATTCAAGTAAACAACACCGGCAGCATCTCGCTCAACCCGCTGGGCGACGGCAATGGCGGGCAGCTCACGCTTGTGGCGGCCAAGGGAGCAGTGAACCTTTTCGGCAACCTGCATCTTGACGCGGTCGGCAACGGCAACGGAGGCCAGCTGGCCGTCAACGGGCAGACCGTCTTTATATACGGCTCCGTCACGGCCAGCGGGCCCGCTGCCACCAACTCCACCACCGGCACCGGCAACGGCGGCTCAATCAGCATAGCCAGCGACAGCTCCACGCCGTTCACCGTCGGTCTGTCGCCGAACTCCCTGTCCGCGACCACGCCGCCAAACGGCATTACCGGCAGCCTGACGGCCGCAAGCGGCTTTACCCAGGGCAACGGCGGCTCGGTGTCGCTGACGAACAACGCCGCCGGCGGCATCGTGCTCCAGAGCGGCGGCATTGATGTGTCCGTGCAAACAACCGGCAACGGCGGCTCGATTGCTCTTTCCTCCAGCGCCGGTCCGTTGCTGCTCTCCGCGGTGACTCTAAAGGCCGACGGCGCCGGGTCGGGCACGGCCCAGTCTAATGGGGGCAACATTGCCCTGACGGGGCTTTCGATAACCGTCTTTCCCAACACCGGCATGCTGCAACTGAGCGCCGATGGCGCCGGCGGCGGCGTGGGCGGGTCAATCACCCTGCAGAGCACGGCCGCCACGAGCGCGCTGTTCATAGGAACCACGGGCGCCACCAGCGGCGGTATCAACCTCCAGGCCACGGGCGGAAGCGCGGGCGGCAATGGCGGCACCATCAGCGTCCAGGCGGGCGGCAGCCTGACCGTAAATACCTCCGGCATCAGCGCCGATCCCCAGGGCAACGGGGCCGGGGCCAGCATCACCCTGGCGGCGGCCACCGCGCAGTCCCAGACGCAGCAGGCCACGCAGGGGACGCTTTTGATCACAGGGGATCTCGAGGCAAACGGTCGCGGCGGCGGACCGGGCGGCGCGATTGCCCTGGCATCCAGCAGCACGCTGCCCTTCGACATAGGCAACCCGAACGGCAACGGCATACAGGGTACGCTCTCCGCCAACGGCGGGCCCCAGGGCGGCGCCGGCGGGACGGTCGCCGTCGCCAACAACGGCGCCGGCGGCATCAAGCTCGACTCGACAAACGGCATAAGCGTCCAGCCCGGCGACGCGAACAACAGCGGCGGATCCGGCGGCTCGATAACGCTGACATCGAATTCGGCGACTACCAGCTCATCATCATCGGGACAGCAGTCGGTCTTCGCGGGCGGCCCCATTCAGCTGCCATCGGGGGTGCTCTCGGCGGATGCCGCCGGCACCGGCACGGGCGCCTACAACGGCGGCCAGATAACAATCGTCGGCGGCTCGCTCTCCGTGACCGGCAACCTGACGCTATCCGCCAACGCGGCCGGCGCCGGCAACGGCGGCTCGGTGAGCATAACCACAAACGCCAGCGACAGCTCGGGCGCCATCACCGTCGGCAGCGGCGGCGGGCAGATCCAGATCTCGGCGACGGGAGGAACAGCGGCCAACCCCGGGCTCAACATCCCGGCCTCGAGCGCCGGCGATGGCGGCCAGGTCTCGATCAAGGCCGGGCAAAACCTGACGGTAAATGCCGCCAGCCTGCAGGCCGGGCCGCTGGGAATCAGCGGCGCCGGCGCCGCAATCACCCTCGAGGCCGGATCGGCCGCCGTCCTGCCCGGCTCCTCGCCCGCGCAGGGACAGCTTGCAATCACGGGCGACCTCAGCGCCAGCGCTCCTGCCACCGGCAGCAGCTATGGCTCCGGCGGCAGGTTGGTGCTGCAGATGAATTCGGCGTCGCCGTTTGTCATCAATCCGCCCTCGGGCGCGATCGGCGGCAACGGCATTACCGGCGCGGTGAGCGCCACGCCCGGTCCCGCCCTTTCGAGCAGCAGCCAGGCCGGGAACAACGGGGTTGTCTCTATCGAGAACCTGGGGACAGGCGGCATCCAGATCGGTTCCGCCGCAAGCATAACCGTCGGGCTGGGGAGCGCTTCGCCGGGCAACGGCGGCGCCATCACGCTCAAAGCCGATCAGGGTCTGGTCGTCTTCATGGCCGGCGGCACCATGTCCGTCGACGCCCAGGGCGCGGGCGGGGCAATTACCGTGAAGGCGAGGGCGCTGGTGCCGGCGCCTTCCACCATCCTCTCCCTGTCCGCAAATGGCGGCACCACCGGCGGGGCTATCGACATCGAGACATCGGAGGCGCAGGCAGACATTCAGATAGGCACGGCCGCGGTTCCCGTCAACCCGACTCTCGGGCAGATCACCATCTCGGCCACCGGGCAATCGGCTCTGACCGCCGCCGGATCCAACGGTTCCGTGACCGTGCTTGCCGGCGGCAATCTCACGGTCGATCCCGGCCACCTGACGGCGGGACCGACCGCAGGCGCCACCGGCATCGGTGCCAGCATCACGCTCCAGGCCGGGGTGGGGGGCGCCGGCAATCTGACCGTGACCGGCAACCTGAGCGCCGACGGCGGCAGCCTGGGGCCCGGCGGCAGCCTGTCCCTGTCGTCGGTTAACCAGCAGGTAAATATCGCCGGTAGCTTAAGCGCCAATGCCGGCTCGGGGGCAGGCAACAACAGCGACGGCGGCTCGATCGCCATTACATCGAGCAGCGGCACGACCTTCGGCATCGACACGGGCGCCACCGCCAACGCCATCACCGGCACCATCACCGCCACCGGAGCCGGTACCGGCAACGGCGGGCAGGTAACAATCACCAACAACGGCGCGGGCGGCGTCACCGTGGGCGCCATCACCTCCAGCGGGCTCATATCGGTAGCGGCCGGGCAGGGCGGCAACGGCGGCTCGATATCGATTACATCACCGGCGGGTCCAATCATCATCCAGCCGGGCGTTCTCGAAGCGGTCCGCGGCGTGGGCGGCACGCTCGACGGGTCGGTAACCCTGCAGGGGACCACGCTCAACCCGAGCGGCTTTGTGGCCATAGACGCCGGGAACGTCACTTTGACGGCCACCGCCCAGGGCTCGACGGTGACGGTGGGGACCCTGAGCGGCCAGTTCGTCGTGTCGGCGGGGGCGCTGTCGGTGACGGCGGGCGCGGACATTACCGTTCACCTGGCCGGTCTTACGCTCGGCACCGTGGGCAACAACGGGCCAAGCGTCATCCTGCAGGCGGGCACCGCCGGCAACGGCAACATCTCCATAGACGGGACGCTGGATGTCAGCGGCCCGGCGGACGGAGGGCAGGGCGGCGGAAATGGCGGCACCGTCAGTCTTCTCTCCAACAGCAACCTGCCGTTCGTCATCGGCTCCAACTCCGGCGGCAACGGCATCGCCGGCTCGATCCTGGCCAACGGCGGCACGAACGGCGGCAACGGCGGCTCGGTAACCATAACCAACCAGGGGCCCGGTGACACCAACGGCAATGCCGTGATCATGCAAGCCGGCAACGAAATCAGAGCCGATGGCTCGGCAACGGCTACCGCCGGCGGCAACGGAGGCACCATCACCATATCGGCGCCCGGCGCTACGCTCCAGTTGGACGGCGGCACGATTTCGGCCAGCGGTCAGGGATGCGGGGTCTTCAACGGCGGTCAGATCCAGTTGAGCGCCAAGGATGTCACCGGCACGGGCAGCACCACGCTTGTGCAGGCAAACGCCAGCGGCGAGGGCAACGGCGGCACCGTCAGCGTGACCGCAACGGACAGCTCCGGGTCCAGCTCGCTCAACATCGGCACCGCTGGCAACTGCCCATCCGGCGGCTGCCTGACCATCTCGGCCACGGGCGGCTCCCCCGGGTCGACAGGCGGCAACGGCGGCATCGTCACCGTGAGCGCGGGCAGCCAGTTGAACGTGTACGCGGGCGGGCTGGCAGCCGGACCGCTGGGCATCAACGGCAACGGGGCGCAGATTAACTTGACCGCGCAGCAGGTGGGCAGCGCCGCCAGCCCGGTCAGCCTGGACGCCGGCGGGGTCGGCATCGGAAACGGCGGCACTGTCAGCCTGACGTCATCCTCCTCCAAGCTCACCGTCTATGGTGACATAGTCGCCGACGGCGGCGTGTTCGGCAACGGCGGCGCCATTACCGTAAGCTCGCAGACCGCCGGCTTGTTAATCACCGGCAGCCTGGAAGCCAACGGCGGGGTCAACGCTCAGGGGGGCACCTTCCCCAATGCGCACTTCGGCACCGGCGGCTCGATAACCATCTCGGAGAGCAACAGCAACACCTCCACGCCGCTGACCATCGGCAAGGGAGCGACCACCGACGGCATAACCGGCACGATCGAGGCCGCGGCCGGCTCTTCCGGCGGCAACGGCGGGTCAATCTCCATCACCAACTCCGGCGGCGGCGGCATCGACGTCGGTGCCGCCGCCGGTCTCACCGTCTCAGGCTCCGGCAACGGCGGCAGCGGCGGCACCATGACGGTGAGCGCCGGCAGCGGCACGCTCACCATCGAGGGCGGCTCGCTGACGGCCACGGGCTTTGCTTTCCCGGCCAATCTCTCGACCTCGGGCGGCAACTTCCCCGGCGGGCTAATCTCGCTCAGCGCCGCGAGCCTCGTCACCCCGGCCCTTGTGACCTTGAACGCCAGCGGCGGCGGCACCGGGGCCGGCGGGTCGATCACCGTGACCACAGCCGGGCCCGTCACCGTGAGCAGCACGGGGGCAGGCTTGATTCTCATCGCCACCGGCGGTCGCGCCAGCCCGGCGTCAGCGGCCGGCGACGGCGGCAGCGTAACATTGACCGGCGGAAGCGTATCCATAGATCCGCTGGCGCTGTCCATCGATCCGCTGGGGACCAACGGGTCCGGGGCCATCCTAACGGCCACCAGCACGGCCGGGCCGATAACCGTGTCCGGCAGCCTCGACCTCCTTGCCCGCGGCATCGGCAACGGCGCCCAGATCAATTTGACCAGCTCCTCCACCATTGCCGTTGCCGGCACCTTGTCCGCCAGCGCCGATGCGGGAGCCGCCGGCGCCGGCGGCGGCGGCTCCATCAATCTCACATATGACAGCAGCGCGGATTTCATCGTCGGCTCCGCCATCAGCGGCAACGGCGTGGCCGGCGCGCCGGGCGCCAGCGCCATCGCCGCCAATGCCGGCGGTCTGTCCGGCAACGGCGGCACGATCTCAATCACCAACCAGGGCGGCACCGGCGGCGTTCAGCTCACCAACCAGACGATCATCGTCAACAACAATCCGGTCATCGTTCCAGCGCTCTCCGTGCAGGCTTCAGCCGGGGGCGGCAACGGAGGGGCTCTGACCATATCTCTGCTGTCGAGCGGTCAGGCACCACTGGGGGTGCTCACCATAAACGGCGGCGGCGCTTTCTCGGCAAGCGCCAGCTCGGGCGGCAGCGGCGACTACAGCGGCGGCAGGATCGCCTTCACGGCCAGCACGCTGGCCATCGGCGCTCCCGTGAGCCTCACCGCCAACGCGGTTGGCAACGGCAACGGCGGCACCATCCTCATCACCGCGCAGGGAACCAACAGCGATACCACCGGCGCCAGCCTCACGCTGGGCAACGCGACAGGCGATCTGTCGATCTCGGCCACCGGCGGCTCGACCACGCCCAGCCAATCGGCTTCCGGCAACGGCGGCACAGTCGAGATTGCCGTCAGCGGCAATCTCACGGTCAACAACGCCTCGCAGTTCCTGACCGCCGGACCGCTGGGCGCATCGGGCAACGGCGCCACCTACCTGCTGACCGCCGGCTCATCCGGGGCGGGCAATATCCAGATTGGCGACAACAACACGCCGGGCTCGGGAACGCTGCTGGCCAGCGCCGCCGCCGGCGGCGGCAGCGGCGGCAACGTCACGGTGGCCGCGCAAAACGGAACCGTCACCATCAACGGCGACGTCCGGGCCGACGGGGCCGTCAACGGCAACGGCGGCGCCGTAACCCTGATTGACAACAGCGCCTCCGGGACGCCATTCCTTATATCGGGAAGCCAGTCCAGCAATTACGTAAGCGGGGTGGTAAGCGCGCTTGCCGGGTCGACCTCCGGCAACGGCGGCTCGATCACCGTACAGAACGCCGGCACCGGCGGCATCACCCTGGTCTCGGGCGCCGCCTACGATGTCTCCGGCTCGACCGGCGGCGGAGTCGGCGGCTCGCTGAGGTTCCTGGCCGGCAACGGGCCGCTGACCATAGCCAGCGGCAACCTGCTGGCCAACAGCTACGGCGGCAACGGCAGCTTCCCGGGCGGCACGATCGTGCTTACCGGCACGTCGCTGTCCGGCAGCGGCACATTGAACCTGCAAGCCAATGCCAGCCAGTCAGGATCGGCTACCGGCGCCGGCGGCCAGATCTCCGTCAGCATCACCGGGCCGTCCAGCAACATCGACGTCGGCACCGGCTCCAGCAACCCCTTCCTTAATATAGAGGCAGACGCTGGACCGGCCGGCGGCGACGGCGGCAGCGTCACCCTGCTGGCCGGCGGCGCGCTGACGATCCTGATGACCTCCCTGTCCGCAACCCCTGGCGCCAATGGAAACGGCGCCACCTTCAACTTCGCCTCCGGCACCAATGCGGCAACGCCCGCCGGCGCCAACAACATGAGCGTGACCGGCGCCATATCGGTCGCCGGCAGCGGCAACGGCAACGGCGGCACCGCCAGCCTGAGCAGTGCCGGCAACCTGTCCGTGTCCGGCGGCATCAACGCCGACAGCGGCAGCACCGCCGGCAGCGGCGGAAGCATCAGCCTTTCCTTCAATAGCTCGAGCATTTTCTTGATCGACAACGGCGCCTCGACTAACGGGGTCAACGGCAATATCAATGCCGATGCCATAGGGTCCACCGGCAACGGCGGCACCATATCGATCACGAGCTCAGGAGCAGGCGGCATACACATCGGCGCGGCAGCGCAGATATCGGCCAGCTCGGACCGCGGCACCACCGGCGGCGCCGACGGCGGCAGCGGCGGCACCATTGCGATCAGCTCACCGGGCGGCGCGTTGTTCATAGACAGCGGCGCCTCCAGCCAGCCAGCCAGCGGAGCCATCTCCGCCAGCGCCAGCGGGGCCGCCGGCGGCAATATCGCCTTTTCAGGCGGCAGCATAACCATCAAGAGCGCGGGGATATTCGTGGGCTATTCTGGAACCGGCACATTCCCCTTTTCGCTTAACGCCAACGCCGCCGGCGCCGGCAGCGGCGGCACGATTCAGATTGCCAGCACGCTCAGCGACTCGACCACCACCCTGTCCATCGGCAGCACGGCTCAGGTGGGGTCCACAAGCGTCGGGCAACTCCAGATCTCCGCAACCGGCGGCTCGCCCTCGTCGAGCGCGGGCGACGGCGGGCAGGTCACCATCTCCATCGGGCAAAACCTCACGGTCAACACCTCCGGCTTGAATGCCGGTCCCCAGGGAAAGAACGGCGCCGGCGCGGTTTTCATGTTCTCCTCCGGCGGCGCTAATTTGAACGGCAATCTTTGCAACGGCGCGGGCTCTTCTCAGACCAGCATCACCGTCAACGGCAACCTGAGCGCCGACGCCGCCGCCTTTGTCGGCCCGGGCACGGGCACCGGCAACGGTGGCACCATATTGCTTTCCGCCGGGCAGGGAAACCTGATCGTCAACGGCTCGCTCAGCGCCAGCGCCACCGAAAGCGGAAACGCGGGGTCCATCACCTTGACCTCAAACAGCCCGGCACCCTTCACCCTTGATGCGTCGGCGGTCACCAACGGCATCACAGGGTCGGTAAGCGCCAACGCCGGCGCGACCAGCGGATTGAGCGGCAGCATTCACATTGAAAATGACGGCACCGGCGGCATCACCTTCGGTTCGTCCGCGCCGAGCATCTCGCTGCTGGCCACGCCGGACGGCGGCGCCGGCGGCACGATCACCCTTTTGAGCCCCGCAGGCCAGCTTACCACCAACGGCACCGTGACGCTGGCCGCCAACGCCACGGGCACAAGCACGATCAACGGCATAAGCGGGTTTAACGGCGGGCAGATTCAGGTCACCGCCCTCACCACCGCGGGCACGGCCGGTAGCCCGCTTGTCCTGCAAGCCGACGCCAGCACCACCGGCTCCGGGCAGGGAGGCACAATCATCGTCAATGTCACAGCCGGGACCAGCAACCTGCAGATCGGCACCAGCCCAATTACGCCGCCACCGGCCCAGCCGGCGCAGATGACCATCTCCGCTCAGGGCGGGGGCTCGAGCATTACCAGCAAGCAGGCTGCCGCCAGCGGGGGCACCGTCTCGGTCACGGTCGGCAACCTGCTGTTCGTGGACACCTCGTCACTGACGGCCGGACCTGGTGTCAATGGCTCCGGCGCCCACATCACCCTTGGCGCCGGCGGCAACATCGCGGTCACGGGCGATCTTGCCGCCGACGGCAACGGCACCGGCAGCGGCGGCGCAATTACCCTCTCCTCGACCACCGGCACCATCGCGATTGCGGGCAACCTTTCGGCAAGCTCGCAGGCCTCAGGCTCCGGCTCAGGCGGCAAGATCACCCTGACGGAGGCGTCCCCGGCGCCGTTCACCGTAGGCAGCGCCTTCGGCAGCAGTCCCAACGGCGTCACCGGCAGCATCCTGGCCAATGGCGGCGACGCCGGCGGCTCGGGCGGCACCATCACGCTTACCGCCGCCGGAGCAGGCGGCATCGCAGTAAACGCGGCAGCCTCCACATCGACAAGCTACATATCCGCCACCGCCTGCCCCGACGGCAATTGCGGGTCAGGCAGCGCCGGTGGCGCCGGCGGCTCGATCACCTTGAACTCCACCGCGGGCACCGTGTCCCTTGGCACGGGCAGCATACTTGCCAGCGCCTTCGGCAACGGGGTCCTCGCCGGGGGCACCATTACGGTAAACGCGCTGTCTCTGCTGGCGACCGGGAACAACACCGTGGTCTTCAAGGCCGACGCGGCTGGCACCGGCAGCGGTGGCATAGTTAGCATTACCACGACATCCACCGCCAATGACATAGAGATCGGCGCGGGAGCGGGACAATTCACAATCTCAGCCGCCGGCGGCTCATCGATGTCCGCCGCCGGCGATGGCGGCACCGTCAGCATCGCCGCCGGGCGCAGCATTATCGTCGATCCGGGAGCCCTGCTGGTCGCCCCTCAAGGCACCAACGGCGCCGGGGCGCAAATCACGCTGACGGCCGGCGGCAACATCGGCATTTCCGCGGCCCTGGATGCCAGCGGCACCGGGACCGGCAACGGCGGCACCATCTCGCTCACGGCACCGACGACCATCTTCGTCAACGGGAACCTCAGCGCCAATGGCGGCAATGGCGGCAATGGCGGCACGATCTCGATCCGCGAGACAAACCTCGTCGCCGGCCCGACCAGCAACCCCACCTGCGCGTGCTCGTCGAACCAGACCAATCCGACCAATATAACCCCCTTCTCGATTGGCGCCGGAGTCGGCGCCAGCACCAGCGGCAACGGCGTAAACGGAACCATCTCGGCCACAGGCGGCACCACGGCCGGCAACGGCGGCACGGTGTCGATCACCAATGACGGTGCCGGCGGCATCGTCCTGGGATCGGCTGCGGCGCCCGCTCCTGTCTCGGTGGCGGTCACATCGGGCAGCGGCGGCAGCATCACGCTGTCTTCAAAAGCAGGGGCGCTGAGCATAGGCTATTCCGGCTCGCTTTCGGCAGACGCCGCCGGAGCCGGCACCAACGACGGCGGTCGTATAACTATCTCGGCTACTTCGCTGGAATTGAACGGCCACGCCCCGCATATCTCAGCCAACGCTTCGGGCAACGGCGACGCCCTCGGAGATCCTTTTAACCCACAACTCGACCCTCCCGCGATCGGTATTACCTTGACGGCGGCTACTTCTAACTTGACCATCGGCAGCAGCGCCTTGAGCCTGTCTGCCAACGGCGGCTCGGCCGGGAGCACCACCGGCGGCGGCGGGTGGATTTCCGTCTCCACGGGGGGCAACTTGATAGTAGATGCATCGTCAATAAGCGCCAATCCGCTCGGGCTTAACGGCGACGGCGGCAAACTGACCCTTATTGCCGGCGCCGGGGGCTCGGGCGTGCTCTCAATCAGCGGCAGCCTCAGCTTCAACGGCGGCGGAGCCACCGGATCGGGCGGCGGCAACGGTGGATACATTGCTCTTACCAGCGCTTCCAGCAATCCCTTCCAGATTGGCGCGGCCGGCGCCACCGCTCTTACAAATGGAATCACGGGCTCGCTTGCCGCAATCAACGGCGTCGCCTTTGGAAACGCCGGCTCAATTGCCGTGACCCAGAATGGCCCGGCAGGCATCACGGTGGACCTGTCCGCGATCACCCTGGCGGTCAAGAACCCGTCGGGAACCGGCAACGGCAACGGCGGCTTGATCGCCCTGCAGGCACCGGTCGCGCCGGTTTCCATAACCGTGGCCGCCGGCAACAATACCCTGGATGCCAGCGCGCCGGGCGGGTCGGGTGGATTGATCAAGCTCGTCGGCACCGGTCTCAACATCAATGGCCCGGTTCCGCTGGTCCTCAACGCAAACGCGGTCGTGGGGGGCAACGGCGGATCGATCGATGTGGAGGCCGGCTCGCCTATCTCTGTCGGAACGGCGCCCGGCTCGCTGATCATAGCCGCCCACGGCACCGGGGGCGGGGTCGCCGGTTCCGGGATATCGCAAGCCAACGGCGGCACCGTCACCTTAATTGCCGGGGGCGCGCTCACGATTGACAATTCGTCCGGTGCATTCGACGCGGCGCCGGGGTCGAACGGCGCGGGCGCCACCATCGTCCTGCAAGCGGGCGGCAGCCTGCTGTCCTTCATCGGCAACCTTGACGCCTCCGGTCGCGGCAACGGCAACGGCGGCTCAATTACGGCAAGCTCAGCCGGCGCTATCCAGGTTTCGGCCATCGCCTCCAGCAGCACCTACGGCTCGGTCACTGCTGACGCCGGCAGCACCGCGGGCAGCGGGGGCACGATCACGCTTTCAGCCGCCGGCACGATCTCGATCGCGGGCAACGTGTCGGCGTCTGGGCAGGGCGGCGGCACCCTTAACTCCTCGACGGGCTCCTCGGGGGGGTCGATCACCATCTCCACCACGTCCGCGATGCCGTTTGAGGTGCTCGGCCAGACACTGGGCTCGCCGTTCTCCACGCCGCAGGCCCTGGCCAACGGTGTATCCGGCACCATCACGGCCAGGGCAGGGCCCTTTGCCCCGTCGAGCACAAGCGGCTCGAATGGCGGCTCGATCACGATCACGAACTCCGGCGCCGGAGGAATCATCGTCGACAGCGCGGCAGCCATCAGCGTCGAGGCCTCTCCCGGCGGCGGCAAAGGAGGCAGCCTGGAGCTTATCGCCGCCGGCGGCGCGCTGGTGTTCAACAGCCCGGGCGTCTTGAGCGTCGACGCGGCAGGCCAGGCGCCGTTTAACGGCGGGCAGATAACGCTTACCGCCCAGTCCGTCGTCCTGCCGGCCAGCGGCTCGCTGACGCTCACGGCGGACGGCAATGCCGCCGGCGGCGCCGGCGGGGCGATAACCGTGACCACAACGGGCGCTTCCCCCCTGCCGGTAGGCGGCGGCGCCGGGCAGCTGGCCATGCAGGCCAACGGCGGCGGCGCGGGGAGCGCGACCGGAGACGCGGGCAGCATCGCGGTGGCGACGGCGGCAGGCATGATAGCCAATGTCTCCGGCCTTGTCGCAAATCCCCTGGGCACCAACGGCAAAGGCGGCATCATCAGCCTCACGGCCGGGGGCTCGGGCATACAACTGACCGCCGGCAACTCTTCGCAAGTGACGCTCAGCGTCGCCGGCGCCGGCTCGGGCTCGGGCGGCACCATCAGCCTGTCCGCGACCGCCGCCGACGGCACCATAAGCGTCAACGGTCTGCTGAGCGCCAGCGGCGGCAGCACCGGAGACGGCGGGACGATATCGATCAGCGAGAGCAGCTCCGCCCCCTTCCTTATAGGCTCGACAGCCTGCGGCAACTGCGTGAGCTCGCTTGCAGCCCGCGGCGGAACTACGGCCGGCAACGGCGGCACGATCACCGTCGATAACGCCGGCGGCGGGGGCATCAGCGTCGGCTCCCAGAGCATCGACGTCTCCACGGTCGGCGGCACCGGCGGCGGCATCAACCTCACCAGCAAGTTGGGCCCGATCTCCTTTGCCGGCGGAACGCTTTCGGCCAGCGCGGCAGGGGGCGGCCAGTCGAGCGGGGGAGAAATCACCCTGTCGGGAACTGCGTTGCAGCTCAACGGGCAGCCGTTGCTGCTTTCCGCAAGCGGCGCCGGCAGCGGCAACGGCGGCAGCGTGAGCATCACCACCACAACGGCCAGCGGCAACATTGCGATCAGCGGCACCGCCCTGAGCATCTCCGCCACCGGTGGCACCAGTCAGTCGGTTCTCGGCGACGGGGGAGCGGTGAGCATTTCGGCCGGCGGATCGGTGACGGTGGCTCCCGGCGCGCTGCAGCTCGCGCCCCAGGGGCTGAACGGCAGTGGCGCCAGGATCTCCATAACGGCCGGAACCGCCCAGGGCACCAGCGGTTCCATCACGGTGAGCGGCAGTCTCGACGCCTCGGCGGTGGGCACCGGCCAGGGCGGCACGATACAGCTGGCGTCCGTCAACAGCACCGTCGAGGTTGACGGGAACCTCAGCGCATCGGCAGTGACAGAAGGGGACGCCGGCTCCATTATTGTGGAGACCAACAGCTCGACGCCGCTGACGATTGGCGGCACGTCTCCCGGCCCGCCGCCGGCAAATGAGGTTGCAGGCACGATCACAACATCGGCCGGCGCCGCCGGCGGCAACGGCGGGCTCATCACCATCATCAACTTCGGCGGCGATGTGGTGCTCAAGAGCGCCAACCTCAACGTCAATGCCTCGCTCGGGGGTGGAAACGGGGGCAGCATCACCCTGTCTGCCCCAACCGGCAACCTGTCCATCACAACCGGCGCCGATGCCGCTTCCTCCACGCTCACGGCCAACGCCTGCGGCTGCTCGGGAGCGCTCGGTGGCGCGATTCAGCTCACGGCCCAGACGCTGTCCGTGCTTGGCAGCACAAACCCCCTCACCCTCCAGGCCAACGCCAGCGGCACCGGCAGTGGTGGCAGCGTGACAATCTCCCTTGCCGGCCCGACCTCCAGTGTCGCCGTCGGCAGCCAGCCGGGACAGGTAGTGATCTCAGCGACCGGCGGGTCGGTGGGCTCCTCGGCCGGCAACGGCGGCACGGTCTCCATCACCACCGGAGCCACGATTAACCTCGAGCCGGCAGCGCTGACGATCGGCCCTGTGGGCGTCAACGGCAACGGGGGAAGCCTCACGCTTCAGGCAGCAACGGCGACCACCGGCGCGGTGAGCAACAACGCGACGGTCCCCTCGCTCGTCATAGCGGGCAGCCTGGATCTCTCCGGCAAAGGGACCGGCAACGGCGGCACGCTTGTGGCGACGGCCGCCACCGGCACGCTGGCCGATATTTACATCTCGGGCGGCGTCTCAGCAAACGCCGGCACCGTCGGAAACGGCGGCTCGATCACCATCTCGGCCAACAGCTCCGATCAGTTCATCCTGGGGGCGACGGCCAGCAACAACGGCATCACCGGCAACGTGACGGCAGCGGGCGGCTCCTCATCGGGCAACGGCGGCTCGGTGTCAATCACCAACAACGGCACAGGCGGCATCCTGCTGAGCGGCGCCAATCCAATTTCCGTCGCCGTCTCGTCGGGCGGGGGCAACGGCGGCAGCATAGCCGTGCTCGCCCCGGCAGGCACCATCGTCGCCCAGAACAGCACGCTCGAGGCCAATGCCGCCGGACCGCAGAAATTCAACGGCGGGCAGGTCACGCTGCAAAGCGAGTCGTTGAACGTGCCTGCCGGCGCCAGCGCGCTTGCCGTGCAGGCTAACGGGGCTGGGCTGGGCGACGGCGGCACGGTGACGATCTCCACCTCCAGCACCAGCTCCATAATAAAGATTGGAACCAGCCCGGGCGAGCTGGACATTTCGGCCACCGGCGGCTCCCCCGCCTCGCCGGCGGGCAACGGCGGGAGCATCTCGGTTACCTCCGGCTGCACGCTTGAGGTGGACGCGAACGGGCTGGTGGCGCATCCCACCGGAGCTAACGGCACAGGCGGCACCTACAAGCTCACGGCCGGCACCGGCTGCTGCTCGGCGTCCCTTTCCCTGACCAACGATCTCGAAGCCAACGGGCAGGGCACCGGCGACGGCGGCACCGTCGCCCTGACCTCCGGCAACAAGCTCTATGTCACCGGCAACGTGGGGGCCAGCGCCGGCTCCTTCGGCAAGGGGGGAACTGTCACATTCACAATGAATTCGTCGAGCGCCTTCGTCATCTCCTCCTCGGGCGTGGTGGACAACGGGGACACGCAAGCAATCACGGCCGCGGGGGGCTCGCTGGGAGGCAACGGCGGCAGCATCACGATCACCAACTCGGGAGTTGGCGGAATCACCCTGGGGGCGGGCATGGTCATCTCCGCTTCCGCGTCGCCGGCTGGCGCGGGCGGAGCCGGCGGCTCGGTCACCGTCTCCGCGCCCGCAGGACTGCTGGTGGTGAGCTCCGGCAGCATCAACGCCGACGCCGCCGGCTCCGGGCCTAATTTGAACGGCGGCACGATCACAATTTCCGCTCTTTCGCTGGCGAGCGCGAGCGCCGCTTCGCCGCTCACCGTGAGCGCCCAGGCCAGCGGCTCCGGCAACGGCGGCAGCATCTGCCTCAGCGTGACCGGAAGCGTCGGCAGCCTGCAGGTAGGCAACCTCGGCGGTCAAGCAGAGTTCCTGGCCGGCGGCGGCTCGACCAACTCGCTTGCCGGCAACGGCGGAACGGTGGCAATCTCCGTGCCTCAGAACCTGACCGTGGATCCCAACTACCTGATTGTGGCGCCGGCAGGCAAGAACGGCAACGGCGGAAACATCTGCCTGCAGTGCGGCTCATCGTCTGCCGGCGGCAACCTCTTCGTCAGCGGCGACCTCAATGCCTCGGGGGTGGGCAACGGCAACGGCGGCCTGATCAATCTGGCGAGCAGCTGCTGCGCCACCTTTGCCATCGGCTCCGGTGCGACCACAAGCGGCGTCGCCGGCAATATCACCGCCGACGCCGGCCCGGCCGGCGGCATCGGCGGCATTATCACGATCACGAACACGGGCGCCGGCGGCATCACGCTCAACAGCACGGGCGTAATCTCGGCCGCGGGCTCGGCGGCCGGCGGCCCCGGCGGGCAGATTACCATAAGCACCATCGGCAGCAGCAGCGCGGCAGGCGGCCCCTTCATCTTCGCCGGCGGTCAGATCGTGGCGGACGCCAGAGGCTCCACCGGCGCTTCCCCAGGCGGCAGCATCACGATCACCGCTCAGACGCTTTCCCAGGCACCCGGTGTGGGGCCGACGGTGCTTTCCGCGATCGGCAGCACCACCGGCAATGGCGGGTCCGTCTCCATATCCATGCCCGCAGGCTCCGGCTCCCCGGCAGGCACCGCCTCCGTCTCCGATCTGGCAATAGGGACGGGCCAGGGACAACTGGAGATATTTGCCACCGGCGGCTCGCCCAGCTCCGCCAGCGGGAACGGCGGGGCCGTGTCCGTGTCGGTGGGGCGCAACCTGACCGTCGATCCCGCGGGACTGGTCGCCGGGCCGCTGGGCATAAACGGTAACGGCGCCACCATCTCGCTGGCGGCCGGCTCCTCCGGGCAGGGAAATCTGCTCATCTCCGGCTCGCTGAGCGCCAGCGGGTCGGGCGCCGGCAACGGCGGCTCCGTCACGTTGAGCACGGCAAGCCTCGCGCCGTTCCTGGTCGGCTCCACCGGGAGCGGCAACGGCATCAACGGCACCGTGACCGCCGCCGGCGGCACCGCGGCCGGCAATGGTGGCGCCATCGCCATAAGCAATTCCGGGACCGGCGGCATCAACCTGCCTGTCACCGGCGATCTTTCCGTGAGCCCGTCGGCCAGCGGCGGCGACGGGGGCTCGATAAAATTGAACGCCGGCGCCGCCGGCAGCCTCAGCATCGGGGCCGGAACACTGTCAGCCGATGCCCTGCCGGCCCCGCTGCCGCCCGGCAACACGGTTGCCTTTCCGGGCGGAAGCATCAGCCTGACCGGCTCGACCCTGGTCGTAAGCGGCAGCGGCTCCCTCAATTTGAGCGCCAACGCGGTTAACGGCGCAAGCGGCGGCGCGATCTCCGTCGTCACCTCGAGCTCCGCCGCCGACCTCACCGTCGGCAGCGGGGCCCGGCAACTGAACCTGTCGGCGCAAGGCGCCGCCGCCAGCATACAGGTGTCGGCCGGCGGCAGCCTGACGGTCAACTCCTTTGCGGCCGGGCCGACAGCATCGAGCAGCGGCCAGGGCGCCAGCCTCACCTTCACGGCGGGAGCAGGCGGGCTTACCGGCAGCATCCTGACCGTGAATACGGACCTGAACGCAAGCGCCGTCACCGCCGGCGCCGGCGGGCGGGTGTCGCTGTCCAGCGGGGGGCCGATCATCGTAAACGGCGGCATTACCGCAAACGGGGCCGGCGCCGCCAGTGGTGGCACCATCGGCTTGAGCGCCGCGGGAGCCGTGCAGGTCAGCGGGCAGATTGGCGCCAGCGCCGGCAGCAACGGCGGCAGCGGCGGCAGCATCTCCATTTCCAGCCCGGCGGGCGCCCTGGCGCTTTCCGCCGGACAGCTCGCAGCCAACGCCGTCACCGGCACCCCGGCCACCGCGGCTTTCGCCGGCGGGCAGATAAGCGTGAGCGCGGCAAGTCTCCTGGTTTCGGGGAGCGGCCCGCTGGCCTTGCAAGCCAACGGCGCCGGCGTCGGCTCCGGCGGCCTGGTCGCCGTGTCCCTTTCCGGGTCCAACAGCAATCTTACGATCGGTGGCGCCAGCAACCAGATAACGATATCGGCCACCGGAGGCACGGCAGGGTCGCTGGGCGGGGACGGGGGCACCGTCTTTGTCTCCGCCGGTGGTGCCCTGTCCGTGGATCCGTCCCGGCTGTCCGCCAGTCCACTGGGACTGAACGGCAGCGGCGCCAGCATAACGCTTGCCGCCGGCACGGCATCACCGGTTCCAAGCACGCTGACCGTGACGGGCAGCCTGTCGGCCGGCGGTGCGGGCACAGGCAACGGCGGCAGCATCAATCTCTCGTCGGCCAACGGCAGCGTGCTCGTCCAGGGCTCCCTGAGCGCTGACGCCGGCTCTGTAGGCAACGGCGGCAGCATCTCCGTCGCCTCGGCCACGACCGCCAATTTCACCGTCGGCAGCGGCGCAGTCGCAGCCGGCGCCGGGGTCAGCGGAACGCTCGCCGCCCGGGGCGGAACGCAGACCGGCAGCACCGGCAACGGGGGCGCAATCACGATCGCCAACAATAACATCGGCGGGGTAACAATCGATCCGGCGGACCTGTCGGTCAGCCCGGCGCCCGGGGGCTCCGGCAACGGCGGCGCCATCAGCATCAACGCCGGCAACGGCGTCCTGACGATGAAGGCGGGCGTCCTCTCGGTCGACGCCGCCGGCTCGGGCACCTTCAACGGCGGGCAGGTGACCCTGTCCGGCTCGACGCTTTCGCTGGATGCCGGCGGCGTCCTTAGCCTGACAGCCGCCGGCAGCGGCAACGGCAGCGGGGGGTCGATAACCGTCTCCGCCGCGGGCCCCGCCGGCGCCATCGCCATAGGCGGGTCCGCAGGGCAGCTAAGCCTGGCCGCGCCGGGAGGCGCAATTTCGGGAAATGGAGGAACAGTCACGGTCAGCACCGGCTCGGCGCTCACCGTCGATCCCTCGGCCATTAACGTGTCGCCGGCCGGCTCGGCCGGCAGCGGCGGGACCGTCAACCTTTCGGCCGGTCTGGTCTCCGGCACGCTTACCGTCACCGGCGTCCTTTCCAGCAACGGGACCGGCAGCGGCAGCGGCGGCACCCTCAACCTGTCGACGGTCAACGGCGCCCTCCTGGTCGCGGGCAGCCTTCAGGCAAACGGCGGCGCCAGCGGCGGCGGCGGGACCATCTCCATCGCCTCCAGCCAGCCGGCGTCGTTCGTGATTGGCCCGGGGGCGACCGGAACAGGCGCCGGGGTAACCGGTCAGGTTTCGGCCAGCGGCGGCAGCGCAGGCGGCGGCGGCGGCTCGATAAGCATCACGTCCGCCGGCGCCGGCGGCGTCAACATAAGCGCGCCGGGGAATCTCGTCGTTCAGCCGTCCGCCGCCGGCGGCAACGGTGGGTCCATCTCCGTGTCCTCGCCCGGCGGCACCCTGTCGCTCGCCTCGACCACGCTGTCGGCTGACGCCACCGGCAGCGGCAGCTTCAGCGGAGGGCAGATCTCGCTTAACGCTCCCCGGCTTGCGCTCACGGGGGGCACGGCCGCCCTGAGCGCAAACGGCGCCGGCTCGGGCACCGGCGGCACCGTTCAAATCACCACCACCGCCTATAATTACGACCTGGCGCTCGGCTCACAACTGGCCGTATCCGCGCAGGGGGGCTCCAGCGGGTCGGCCGGCGGCGGCGGCGGCACGCTCGTCGTGTCCGCGGGCGCCAACCTGACAATCGACCCGACCGGCGTCCAAATTGCCCCCAGGGGCGCCACCGGCAACGGCGCCGTAATCAGCCTGACCGCCGGCACCGGCAATGTGTCCGGCAACATAAACGTCACAGGGGATCTAACCGTCGACGGCGCCGGCGGGGGACAGGGCGGCTTTGCGGGGCTGAGCACGGCTCTTGGCGATGTCACCATCAGCGGGCAACTGAGCGCCAACGCCGGCTCGAGCGGCAGCGGCGGCACCATCTCAGTCCAGGCGCCCAACGGGCTCGTCACCGTGGCAGGCGCCGCGGGGGTCTCGGCAAACGCGGCTGGCACCGGCAGCTTCCACGGCGGGGCAATATCGGTGAGCAGCCTGGCGATCGATATCGTCAACGGCGGGGTCAGCGCCGCCGGCGCAGGCACCGGTTCCGGTGGCACGGTGTCGCTCTCGGCAGGCTTCGGCCCGCTTCTGGTGAGCGGCAACGTCTCCGCCAATGGCGGCACCTTCGGCTCCGGCGGCACGGTGAGCATAGCCGAGACCGGCACGACCGCCCTCACGCTCGGGCAGGGCCTGGCCACCGTCAATGGCATAGGCGGCAACATTCAGGCCACCGGCGGCGCCTCCCAGTCGTCGACCGTGGTCAACGGCGGCTCGATTCAGATAAGCAACGCCGGCACCGGCGGCGTCAACATCGGCTCGCCCGGCAACCTGTCGGTGGCTGTCGCATCCGGGTCGGGCGGCAGCCTGTCGCTGTCTTCCGGCTTCGGCACCCTCTCCATTCTCGCCACGGCCGCCGCCCATCTGCTGTCTGCCGACGGTACGGGCACGGGCTCCTTCAACGGCGGCACGGTAACGCTGTCCGGTTACCGCTTCGATTTCGGCGCGTCCACGGCGCCGCTTACCATCTCGGCGAACGCCGGGACTACGGGCAACGGGGGCACGATATCGCTTACGACCACCGCGCCGGCGCCGGATGCCAGCTCCAGCGCCTCGCCGGACATCACCGTCGGCTCGGCGCAGGCGGGGCAGTTCATCCTTTCGGCCTCTGGCGGCTCGCTCCAGGGCAACGGCGGCTCCGTGACCATCTCCTCCGGCAGGAACGTCACCATCGATCCAGCCGCGGTCACGGCCGGGCCGAGCACCGCCACCGGCGCCAACGGCAACGGCGCATCCTTTAATATCACGGCCGGCACAGCGGCGCCGGCCGCCTTGATCGTCTCGGGCAGCCTGAGCGCCGACGGCGTCGGCAACGGCAACGGAGGGTCCATCAACCTCTCCATCGGGCCGCAGGTGGCCAGCGGCACGATACAGGTGTCCGGCAGCCTGAGCGCTTCCGCCGGCTCCACGCCCACCACCGGCACCGGCACCACCGGCAATGGCGGCTCGATTTCGCTGACAACGACCAGCTCGAGCACGCTCGAGATCGGTTTCGGAGTGCCCTCGGCAAACTTTGTCAGCGGCACCATCGCCGTTTCGCCGGGCACGGCCCAGGGCAACGGCGGCTCGGTGACGATCGCCAACAACGGCTTGGGCGGGATAAGCCTGGCGGCCGCCAACATCTCCGCCGACGGCTCCGGCGGCCTGGGCGGCGGCAGCGGCGGCAGCATATCGCTGCAGTCTCAGCTCGGCGCGCTCACCATAGGCGGCGGCACGCTGTCGGCCAACGCTCAGGGGTGCGGGGCGGTGAACGGCGGCACGATTGCCCTCAAGGCAGCAACCATTACCGTCAACAGCGGGCCGCTGAACCTGTCGGCCAACGCGGACGGCACCGGCAACGGCGGCTCAATCAGCCTGACGGCCTCGGCTGCCGGAGGCTCGATTACGATCGGGTCGAGCGACATTACCGTCTCGGCCACCGGCGGATCGACAGGGTCCGCGTCCGGTGACGGCGGCACGGTGACGGTCGTCGCCGGGCGCAACCTCACCATCGCCGACTCCGCGCGGATCGACGTCGGTCCAAAGGGAATCAACGGCGCCGGAGGTTCCCTGACGCTTCAGGCGGGCACCACGGCGCTCGGCAGCCTGCAGGTCACGGGCAGCCTGGATATGTCGGGACACGGCAGCGGCAATGGCGGCACCCTGGTCGCCTCGGCGGCGTCAGGCTCGATGTCGGTCGCGGGCAGCATCGCCGCCAACGGTGGCAGCACCGGCAACGGTGGCACCGTAACCCTCGTGTCCAGCAGCGTAAATCCTTTCCTGGTGGACGCCGCGGGGACGCTCAACAACGGGGTCGGCGGGAACATCTCGGCGGCGGGCGGCTCCCTGGCCGGACGGGGCGGGACCGTCTCCGTCACCAACAACGGCACCGGCGGCGTCTTTCTGGGGTCGGCATTGCCGTCGCCGGCAATTGCCATCTCCGCGGACGCATCCCCGGCGGGCGGCAGCGGCGGAACGATAACCGTCTCCGCGCCCAACGGGCAGGTGCAGGCGGACGGCGCCACGCTTTCGGCCGCCGGCTCCGGCAGCCAGACCACCTCCGGCGGGCAGATCACGGTGACCGGCCTGTCGCTCAGCATCACGCAGACCGGCCCGTTCGAACTGAACGCCACCGGCAGCCAGTGCGCAAACGGTGGAACGGTGAAGGTTACGACCACCGACGCCAACGCTTCAATCGCCGTCGGGACCGGACCGGGGTTGCTCGAGGTGCTGGCCAGCGGCGGCTCATCAGGCTCTTCGGCCGGCAACGGCGGCAACGTCACGGTCTCCGCAGGCGGCAGCCTGACGGTGGCGCCGGCGGGGCTGGTGGCCGGTCCTCAGGGACAGAACGGCAACGGGGCAAACCTCAACCTGTCGGCCGGCACGTTGACCTGCCCGGCCAGCCTGCAGGTGACAGGAGATCTCAGCGCCTCGGGGAAGGGCAACGGCTCCGGCGGCACACTTTCGCTGTCCTCCAGCAATACCCTGCTGGTCCAGGGCAACATAAGCGCCGACGCCGGCACGTTCGGCAACGCCGGAAGCATAGCCATCGTCTTTAACAGCCCCGGCGCCTTCCACCTGGGCAGCAGTGCCACCACCGAGGGCGTAAGCGGGCAGGTGTCGGCGGCAGGCGGGATCGACTCCGGAGACGGCGGGCAGATAAGCATCACCGACGGCAGTGCCGCCGCCGGCACCAATTCCATAAGCACAGGCCCGAGCAACGGCGTGATTGTCTTTGACCCCGGCGGAAGCATCAGCACGGCCGGATCTCCGGGCGGCGGCAACGGCGGAAGCATTACCATCTCCGCTGCCAGCGGATCGCTATCCCTGGGCGGCGGCAGCTTGATGGCCGGCGGGCAGGGCGCCCCGGGCGCCTTTAACGGCGGCGAGGTCACCTTGTCGGCCTCCTCGCTCAGCCTCCTGGCTGTGACGCCTTCCTCGGCCCCGCTCGCCATCAACGCAAGCGCGTCGGGCTCCGGCAATGGCGGCAAGGTTTCCATATCCTTGAGCGCAACTGCAGGCCCGTCGCTTACGGTCGGCAACGGCGCGGGTGATGTTTCAATCACCGCCACCGGTGGCTCGCACGGATCCACGGGCGGCAACGGCGGGACAGTCTCGCTGGCGGCTCAAAACGTGGCCGTCGATCCGGCTGCCCTCCTGGCCGCGCCGCTGGGCGCCAACGGCAACGGTGCCACCATATCGATTGCCGCCGGCGGCAAGTCGGGGCCGGGCACGCTCTTTGTCAGCTCCAGCCTGGACGCCTCCGGGGCCGGCACCGGCAACGGTGGCAGCATCACCCTGACGAGTTTCAGCGCGCTGCCGTTCACCATAGGCAGCGGCGCCGCCTCCAACGGGGTCAACGGGACGTTGACGGCCGAGGCGGGTCTCGCCGGCGGCAACGGCGGCTCGGTGTCGGTCACCAACTCCGGCAGCGGCGGCATCGCGCTGCCATCGCCGGCCAGCCTCGCCGTCGGCGCGTCGGCTGGCGGCGGCAGCGGCGGCACCATCACCCTGGCGGCAACCGGCGGCACCCTGTCCCTGGGGCAGGGCTTGCTGTCGGCCGACGCGGCCGGGTCGGGCTCGGCCTATAGCGGCGGCACGATCCAAATTACGGCGCAGTCTGTGCAGGCAACCGGGCTTAACCCGGTCTTGTTGAGCGCGAGCGGCAGCGGCACCGGCAGCGGTGGCATAGTGAAGATAACCACCACCGGCTCCACGGCCGATCTTACCGTGGGCACCGCCGGCGGAGACCTCTCCATTTCCGTGACCGGCGGATCCGCAAGCAGCAACGCCGGCGACGGGGGCGCCATAAATGTCGCCGCGGGCCGCAACCTGACAGTGGACCCGGCGGGGCTCACCGCCGCGCCGCTGGGCGTCAACGGCGCCGGCGCGAGCATCTTCCTGACGGCCCAGTCCAACCTTGCCGTCACCGGCACGCTGTCGGCGGACGGCAACGGAACCGGCAACGGCGGCAACATCGCGCTGGTGTCAAACACCGGCAACACGTTCGTCAACGGAGATGTAACGGCCAGGGGCGGGTCATCCTCCTCCGGCGCCGTGTCGGGGGCCGGGGGCACCATCAGCTTCTCCATGAAGTCCAGCTCGACCTTCTCGGTAGACCCCGGCGCCACCGTCAACGGCGTCACTGGCAATATCATCGCCGACGCCGGCAACCTGTCGGGCAACGGGGGCGCGATCAGCATCACCAACGGGGGGGCGGGGGGAATTTCGATTACTTCCCCCTCGTCGCTCGCCGTTGCCGCCTCCCCCGCCGGCGGCAACGGGGGCCTCATCGCGCTGTCCGCCTCCAACGGCTCGATTTCGCTGGGAGCAGGCATTCTTGCCGCAAACGGCGCCGGCAGCTCCGGCTCCTTCGGGGGAGGTCAGATTAACGTAAGCGCGGCCAATTTCCAGGCCCTGACCGGTCCAACACAGGGCACCTTGACTTTGCAGGCCAACGGCTCCGGCTCCGGCTCCGGAGGAGCGGTCAGCGTGCTTACAACCGGCAACACCGCCGATCTGTCCGTGGGCACCGGCGCCGGTCAGTTCATCGTCAGCGCCACCGGCGGCACGGGCGGCATCAACAGGTCGACCGGCGGCGCAGGCGGGGAAGTCACGCTTATTGCCGGCCGGCTGCTGACGATCGACCCGCTGTCGCTGACGGCCGGCCCGTTGGGCACCAATGGCGACGGAGCATCCCTGCTGCTCACCGGACAGTCGGCGCTGGCCGTAAGTGGAGCCCTGCACGCCGACGGTGTCGGCAGCGGCTCCGGCGGCACGATCGCACTTGCCACCGCCGTGTCGGGGAGCTCATCGGGGAGCCTGGGCACCGTCTTCGTCAACGGCGACCTGACGGCAAACGGCGGCGCGTCCGGCAACGGCGGCAGCATATCCGTCGCCTGCAGCGGCAGCTCCCAGTTCTCCATCGGCAACGCCACCACAAACGGCGTCGCCGGCTCGATAAGCGCCAGCGCCGGCGCCGTCTCCGGCAACGGGGGAACGATAAACATCGACACCTCGACCGGCAACTCCGGAATTGCGGTGGCGGCAGCAGCCAACCTGTCCGCGTCGGCCTCTGCCGGCGGCGGCGCCGGCGGGACAATAATATTGAACGCCGGCGGCCTGTCCGCGCAAGCAGCCACCGGCGGTCCGGTCACGGTAGGCGGCGGGGCCATCTCCGTCAGCGCCGTCGGGCCCGGGACGTTCCAGGGCGGCACCATCCAGATCTCCGGCACAACGCTTAGCCTGGCCGGCAACCTGTCCCTTTCGGCAAGCGGGTCGGGCAGCGGCAACGGCGGCACGATAACCATCTCAACCACAGCCGCCTCCTCAGCCCTGGTAATCGACACGCAGGCAGGCAACAACCTCTCAGTCACGGCCAACGGGGGATCGGCGCTGTCCGCCGCCGGCAATCCCGGCACCGTCAGCGTCTCGGTCGGCGGCAATCTCACGGTCAACCCGCAAGCCATCACCGCTGTTCCACTGGGATTGACCGGCTCCGGCGCCAGCATAACCTTGCAGGCAGGGATTCCCCCCACGCAGGCAGGACAGCAGCCGCAGCCATCGGATCTGAACGTGACCGCCGGTCTCAGCGCAAACGGGGTGGGGAACGGCAACGGTGGCAGTTTGACCCTGGTTGCGACCGGGTCGTTGTTCGTCAACGGCGATATTACGGCAAACGGCGCCGGTTCCGGCAACGGCGGCACCATAAGCATTACCGCCTACAACAGCGGCGCCACGTCCCAGACGCCACCGTTGACGATTGGCTCGGGCACGGCCAGCAACGGCGTCAACGGACAGATAAGCGCTCAATCCGGCTTGCTTGCCGGCAGCGGCGGCTCGATCAGCGTAAGCCAGCCGGGCTTCACCGGGCTGTCGGTCCCCGACCCGTCGTCGCTGTCCGTGGCTGCCAGCAACGGCAACGGCGGCGTGATCTCTCTTTCCACGGGCGGCTTCATGACTCTTGGCACCGGCACGCTGGCCGCCAGCGGATCGGCGGGCGGCAACGGCGCCGGCGGCAGCATACAGCTTTCCGCCTTCGATATACAGGTGCTCAACGGCTTCCTGAACGTGCAGGCAAACGGCAGCGGCGCCGGCGCCGGCGGTGCCGTTCAAATCACCACCTTCGATGCCAGCACGCCGCTGGCCATATCCCGGACGGCAGGAGCGCTGGCAGTGTCCGCCACCGGCGGGACCGCGCCGGGCCCCGGGGTCGCCGGCTCGTTTGCCGGCAACGGCGGCAACGTGACAATAAACGCCGCCGGCAATCTCTCGGTCGACTCGAGCGCGCTGGTCGCAGGACCTCTGGGCAATAACGGCGCGGGCGCCACCCTTTCTTACTCCTCGAGCGGCGGAAATGTGGCGGTAACCGGCGATGTGATAGCAACCGGCGCCGGCAACGGCAACGGTGGCAGCGTGAACATGAGCTCCTTCGGCACCCTGCAGGTAAGCGGCAATGTGATCGCCGACGGCGGCAAGATTGGCAAGGGCGGCTCGGTGAGCCTGTCCGTCAACTCGGCTCCGACCACCCCGTTCACGATTGGATCGGCAAGCACCAATGGCGTCAGCGGCTTCATAAGCGCCGGCGGCGGACAGATAAGTGGAGACGCCGGGTCCATCTCGGTCACCAACAGCAACACCGTGGGCGGCGGCATCACCGTGGCAGCGCCGGCCGGCTCGCTTGCCTCCAACCTCCTGCTCACGACCGCCACCGGCGGCGGCGCCGGGGGCAGCCTTACCCTCACGGCCGCCTCCGGCACAATTGCAATCCAGGGCGGTTCGCTGACGGCCGACGCCAACGGCAGCTTCGCCGGAGGCACGATCAATCTTACAGCCAGTTCGATGGCCATGACCGGAAACCTGCTCATGAGCGCAAACGGCAGCTTCAGCGGCAACGGCGGCACGCTTGCCGTCACGCTTTCAGGGGCGACCGCCAGCCTTAACGTGGGATCGCAGAGCGGGCAGGCGCAGATGCTGGCCAACAGCGGGCTGACCGGCGGCAACGGCGGAACCATCAAAATTTCCGTCGGCCAAAACATAACGATTGACACATCCGTATTCGGAGCCTCCCCGCAGGCCCTCAACGGCTCGGGCGGCACCATCACGCTGCAAGCCGGCACGGCCACCACGGCCGGCTCCGCGCAGCCTGGCGCCATTCTCGTCAGCGGCCCGCTCACCGTAAACGGCAGCGGCGCGGGCAGCGGCGGCACACTCGTCCTGTCGACGGTGCCGGCGGGACCGCCGGTGCCCACAGGCTCGATCTTCGTCGGCGGCGCCCTGCAGGCAAACGGCGGCACGTCGGCCAGCGGCGGCAGCATAAGCATCACGGAGAATTTCAGCGCCGCCCCCTTCCTGGTCGGGTCGCCTTCGGGCAACGGCGTCAACGGCTCCATCTCCGCCAACGGCGGCGGCTTGGCCGGCTCGGCCGCGCCAGCCGGCGGCACGGTTACGGTGACCAACAATGGACCGGGGGGCATAAGCCTGACATCCACCGCCAACATCACCGCCACATCGACGGTGGGCGCCGGCGGCACGGTTGCCCTCTCCTCCAACAGCGGCACCATCTCCATAAGCCAGGGCACCGGCAGCGCAATCTCTGCCGACGCGGTCGGGGTCGGACCCTTCAACGGCGGTGTGATAACCATCTCCGGCAAGAGCCTGCAGATAACCGGGGCGCCGACGGTTTCCGCGGTGGGCGGCGGTCTGGGCGATGGCGGGTCGATAAGCGTCACCAGCACCTCGTCACAGGGCGATGTTACGGTGGGCTCCGGCAGCGGCGACCTTAAGCTCCTGGCCACCGGCGGAGCGGCGGGGCTCAGCCAGGGCAATGGCGGCAGCATCAGCATCTCCTCGGGCAGGAGCATCTTCGTCTTAAGCACGGCGAACCTGGCCGCCGAGCCTCTCGGCGCCAACGGCGACGGCGCGCATCTCAGCCTCAAATCCGGAACTCAATGCTGCGCGGGCAGCACGCTCTCGGTAACCGGCGATCTGCTGGCCAGCTCCAGCGGCTCCGGCAATGGCGGAAGCGTGACGCTGAGCTCGCAGAACACGCTTTTCGTCCAGGGCAACGTGCTGGCCGGCGGGGGCGACTCCGGAGCCGGCGGGGCGGTGAGCATAAGCTTGAGGAGCCTGCAGGCGTTCCTCCTGGACGCGAGCGCCACCGACAACGGCATCACCGGCGCGATTCAAGCAACAGGCGGCGTCAGTTTCGGGAACGGCGGCTCCGTGACCATCACCAATAGCGGAGCCGGTGGCATCACATTTGGCGCGGGCGCCAGCATCTCCGCTTCCGGCTCGCTGTGCTGCGGCACCGCCGGCTCGATAAACATCAGCGCCCCGGGCGGCCAGTTGGTCTTCAACGGCGGCTCGCTGACCAGCACCAGCGCCTCCAATGGCGGCACCATTACACTGTCATCGGCATTAATCGGGGTCGGGCAGGGCACCAATCCCCTGATTGTCAATGCCAGCGCGCGTGGCATCGGCAACGGCGGGACCGTCTCAATCACAGTCAACACCGGCAACGGAAACTTGCTGGTCGGAGACCTGCCCGGTCAGGTGGAGATATTCGCCACCGGCGGCAGCGCCAACTCCATAGCCGGCAACGGCGGCACCGTGTCCCTTACCGCCCCGGGCAGCATCGCCATCGATCCCAATTTCCTCAAGGCAGGTCCGCTCGGGACAAACGGCAACGGCGCCAGCCTCACCATCTCGGCCGGCGGCACCGCCGGCCCGGGAATGCTCTTTGCCAGCGGCACGCTGAGCGCCAACGGCGTCGGCATCGGCAATGGCGGCAGCATCTCGCTTGCCATGAGAACGCCGACCATATTTACGGTGGGACCGGGGGCGGCGGTCAACGGCATAAACGGCTCGATCACCGCCGATGCCGGCAGCTCCGGCGGCGCCGGCGGAACCATAACCATTGCGAGCGCCGGACCGACCACGACCGTCACCGGGCCCGGCGGTATCGCCCTGACGCCGGGCAACGGCGGCATGGCGCTCGTCGCCGGCGGCGTCATATCGGCAAACGGATCGGCAAGCGGCGGCAATGGCGGCAACATCACGATAACAAGCCAGATTGCCAGCAACGCCATCGCGCTGGGGTCCATACTTTTCGCGGGCGGAACAGTAGAGGCCAATGGCGGCGGCAGTGCCGGTGCCAATAACGGCGGCACGATCTCGATCACCGCGCCTGTGTTCTCCAGCAACGCCAGCGCGGGCGCCTCCACGCTCTCCGCCGACGGTGCCGGACAGGGCAATGGAGGGACGATCACGGTGACAACCGCGAGCGTCGTCACCACCCAGAACATCTCCTCGGCGGCAACCTCCGACCTGGCGATCGGGACCGGCGCCGGACAGATAATCGTATCGGCAACAGGGGGCTCGCCCGGCTCCGCCGGCGGCAACGGCGGGACCGTCAACCTCACGGCCGGCAGGAACCTGACGGTGTCACCCCTGGCGCTCACGGTCGGGCCGCTGGGAGCAAACGGGAATGGTGCTGCAATCACCTTGACGGCCGGCTCGGCCGCCACCGCCAATATCGGCGTGAGCGGCAAGCTGCTGGTTGGCGGCTTGCTGAACATAAACGGCGTCGGCGTCGGCAACGGCGGCACCCTGACGGCCACCTCGAGCAGCACCAGCCCATTCGTGATTGGAGGCTCGCCGACCGCAAACGGCATCGTGGGCATATCCGCCAATGCCGGCGCGTCGGCTGGCAACGGCGGCAGCATCTCGGTGTTGTCCACCGGCACCGGGGGCATAAGCGTGGCTGACCCGAGCAGCATCTCGGTTGCGGCATCCAGCGGCGGCGGGAACGGCGGCGCGATAACACTTTCCTCCGCTTCCCCGCAAACCTCCGTGCAGGCGGGACCGATTACGATAGCCGGCGGTACCCTGTCCGCCAATGCCGCCGGGTCCGGCAACTTCAACGGCGGGCAGGTGACGATTGCGGCACCGTTGCTTACGCTCACCGGCACCACCTCCCTTAACCTCTCGGCCAGCGCGACCGGAACCGGGCTGGGCGGCAACGTCGCTGTGACCACGACCTCGCCGGCCGCGAGCCTCACCCTGGGAGCAGCAGCCAAGCAGTTGAACATCTCCGTGCTGGGCGACGGCGGCACCAGCAGCGGCGGCGTCCCCACAGGGTCTACGGTGACGGTTGTCGCCGGGGGCAACCTGACAATCAACTCCCTGTCAGCGGGGCCAACAGCCCTGGGCGGCAATGGCGCTACGGAGAGCTTCACGGCGGGAGCGGCCACATTCGGGGGCGGCGCCCTGCTTGTCAACGCCAATCTCGCCGCCAACGGAAGCGTCAACGGCTCCGGCGGGACGGTAAGCCTCAACGACGCCCAGGGATCGATCACGGTCAAAGGCACCATCACGGCCAACGGCGCCGGCGCCGGGGACGGAGGGCAGATAAACATGTCGGCCCCGAACACGCTGGTCGCCTTGTCCGCCGGACTCAGCGTCAATGCCGGCTCCGGCGGGGGAAACGGCGGCACTATTGCCATCTCTTCGGCTTCCCTGACAACAGCGCCTGTAATCCTGGAAGCCAACGCCGCCGGCTACGGTGCCTTCAACGGTGGAACGGTGATCATCTCCAACAAGACTTCCATGGCAGTGACGGGGGCCGGCGTTCTCTCCTTGGAGGCCAATGCGAGCGGGTCGGGGAACGGCGGCATCGTGAACCTGACCACGCCCGGCAACGTCACCATCGGCAACGGCAACGGGCAGCTCATGATCTCGGCTACCGGGGGCTCCCTCAACTCACCGGCAGGCAACGGCGGCACGGTCACGGTGACCTCGAACAGCGCAATTACGGTCAACCAGAATGCTTTGTCGTCGACGCTGCCCCCGGTTCCCGCCTTGAATGTCGGACCGCTCGGCTTGAACGGCAGAGGTGCGAGCGTCACCTTGCAGTCAAACACAACCACATTGGGCAATCTCACAATTGTCGGCAATCTAACCGTCGACGGCGCCGGCACCGGCAATGGCGGCTCCCTGACACTGACATCGACGGGGGGGTCCGTGGTGGCGTCGGGAGCAAGCACGCTGAGCGCGAGCGCCACCGGCACGGGCAATGGCGGCTCAATCGCCATCACCTCGACCAGCTTGAGCCTCGGCGCCGGCGCCGGACAGTTTAATCTCCTGGCGACCGGCGGCTCCGCCGGCTCGAGCTTTGGCAACGGGGGCACCATAAGCCTGACCAGCCGCTCCGGGCTGACCGTGAACCCGGCGTTTGTCAACGCCAGCCCGCTCGGTCTCAATGGCGCCGGCGGCAACCTGAGCTTCACCGCCGGCTCCGGACTCGGCGGCAACCTGACGGTGTCCGGCAACCTCTCCGCGGATGCGAAGGGCAGCGCAGCCGGCGGATCGATTACCCTCAATGCCGCCGGCGGGGTGGTGACGGCCAGCGGTGCGGTCGCGCTCACGGCCGACGGAGCGGGGGGAGGTAGGGGCGGCGCCCTAAGCATTGTCTCCAACGGGTTCAGCGCGCCTTTGGCGATCGGGAACTTACCCGGGCAGTTCTCCCTTTCGGCAAACGGCGGCTCCGCCGGCTCCTCGTCCGGGGACGGCGGCTCCATCACGTTATCCAGCGGCAGCTCGCTGACGGTCAACGCTCTTGCCCTGAGCGCGGCGCCCCTGGGCGAAAACGGGGCCGGGGGAACGCTTACCCTGACGACCGGTACCAGCGGCGCCGCCAGCACGATGACAATCAACGGCAGCCTCTCGGCCAACGCCGCGGGCAACGGTCAGGCAGGGTCGATCTTCCTCAATTCCAAGACCGGCGCCATTGTCGTGAACGGGAGCTTGAACGCCAGCGCCGACCTGTCAGGCGGCGGCGGCAACATCACCATCAACTCCCTGGGCGCCGCCTTTGGGATAGGGATGAGCGGGTTCGCCGCCGGCGTGACCGGCAGGATAGTCGCCAACGGCGGGTCGGTGAGCGGGCAGGGCGGCAACGTCTCCATCACCAGCGGCGGGCCCGGCGGCAGCATCAGCTTCAATCCGGGACCGTCAGCCGCGCCGACAGTTTCAATCGCAGCCGCCGGCACCGGCAATGGTGGCACCTTGAGCCTGTCTGCGCCCTTCGGGGCAATCAACGTGCTCTCGGGAACGCTTAGCACCAGGGGTGGTGCCGCCTCCGCGCTCAACGGCTCCCTCACCCTGTCGGCTCAATCCCTGAATGTAACCGGGGGCACCTTGACCCTGAGCGATTCCTCGGTTTCGATTAACCTCTCCGCGCCCGGCTCCAGCCTCATTTTTGGCGGAGCGAGCGGGCAGCTAATCGGGGACAACATAACGCTGGTCGCCTCGATCGGCGGCAACATAAGCATCGATTCGAGCAAGCTGGTGCTGGGCAACGTGGTCAGCTCCGTCGGCCCGCCGCCCACCTTCCAGGGCCCGCAGCTCACTTTGACAGCCGGCACCGCCGGCAGCGGCAATATCTTCATCAAGGGCGGCATCAACGCCAGCTACAGCAACCCGTTCTCAGCCGGCGGCGGGGGCACGATATCGCTCACGATGTCCAGCTCAACCCCATTCCAGGTTGGCGCGGGCGCGGCCGTAAACGGTGTTACCGGAGCGCTGCTCGCCAACACGGGACTGGTAGCCGGCAGCAACGACAAGCCGCTGCAGGGGGGCTCGATTGCCATTGAGAACCAGGGCACAGGCGGCGTTGTTCTGCTGAGCGGGAGCACCCTGAGCGCGGACAATCTGTCCCCGAGCGGTCAGGGTGGAACAATCAGCATCACCTCGGGCAAAGCCGGCGGCGGAATAACGATAAATTCGGGAGCGGCAATCTCGGTGGCAGGATCCGCATCTGGCGGCAGCGGAGGCTCCATCTCCATGACCGCTCCCTCCGGCGCCCTGGCGATTGCTTCATCCGACACGCTTTCCGCCGACGCCGCGGGCAACGGCACCGCAGCCGGCAACTTCAACGGCGGCAAAATCTCCCTTTCCGCGCTCAACATGAATGTCACCGGCAGCGGTGCCCTGCTGCTGAGCGCCAATGGCGCCGGCGCCGGCAATGGCGGGACAATTTCCGTGACGGTGAACAACCTGGGCAGCTCGCTGACCGTCGGGTCGGCAGCCGGGCAACTGATGATCTCCGCCACCGGCGGCACCGCCGCGGCGGGCCTGGCACCTGGCTCCGCCAGCGGCGATGGCGGCGTCGTATCCTTGAGCTCCGGGGGCGGAATCATCATCAACCCCACGGCCATCTCGGGTCCCCAGCCGCTCGCCATCGGGCCAACCGGCCTCAACGGCAAGGGCGGTCAACTGACGGTCGTCGCCGGCACTTCAGGCTCGCTGGGCAACCTGGTGGTCAACGGGTCGCTGGACGTCAGCGGCGCAGGCACCGGCAACGGGGGGGCGATCAGCCTCACCAACAGCTCCGGCGGTTTTGTCTACGTCAACGGCAGCCTCTCCGCCGCAGGCGGCGGCGCCGGCGGGACGGGCGGCACCAGCGGAAGCAGTTTCGGCAACGGCGGGACCATCAGCCTGACCGAATTCTCCACCAGCCCGCTGGTGCTAGGCACAGGCGCCCCCGCCACCGGCGGCGGCGTCAACGGCTCCATACTGGCCACCGGCGGGGCAAACGGTGGCAACGGCGGCACAATCAACCTGAAAGCTGCGTTCACCGGCGGCATAGCGGTCGGCCCCACCACCGTCGTCTCCGCCTCCGGCTCGGCAGCCGGCGGCAACGGCGGGGCAATCGCAATCTCCGCGCCATCAGGACCGTTGTCGATCGGCGGCGGCAATATTTCGGCTGATGGGTTCAACAGCGCCAGCGGCACGGTCGGCGCCGGCGGGGCGATTTCCGTGACCTCTTTTTCCACGGCGGCCGGTTCTGCCGGAACCGCCGCTCTTGCCTTGAGCGCCAACGGCGGCGGCGCTCAGCCCGGCGGCGCCACCGGCGGCACGATAGCCGTGGCGATCACGGGAGGTCCGCTTACGGTGGGGACCGGCACTGCCGCCGGCCAGATAGAGGTGTCCGCCACCGACGGGGGCACGGTGCAACTCTCGGCAGGCACCAACCTAGCCGTGGACGGAGCCGCGGTGACGGTGGTCTCATCCACGAGCTGCACCGGCGGCAACATATCGCTTGCCTCGGGCACGCTCTCGGCGGGGGGCATCACACTTATCAACAACCTCAACGCCGGAGCCAATATCGGCGGCGCAATAACATTGAGCAGCACCTTAGGCACAGTCAAACAAATCAGCGGCACCATAATCGCCGCCTCGCTGGCTCTTCAGGGAGCCGGCAACACGGTCGGCAGCCCGGCGGTTCCGCTGCAAACGGCGGTGGGGGCGGTCACCTTCGGGCCATTGCCTGGGAGCAACATCTTCCCCGGCAGCATCTACCTGTCGAATGCAGGCCCGCTCACCATCGGCTCGATTGCCAGCGGCACGAGCGCTCAGACAATGGCGCTGTCCTCCACCCTCCAGGTGAAGGCCGCCGGCACGCTGACAATTGTGGCGCCCGTCTCTGCCGGCAGCATCTCTCTGTCAACGGCCACCGGTAGTGGCGGCTCCATCCTTGCGCAGGCCGGCCTGACCGCCACCAGCTCTATCACTCTCAATGCCGACACCAGCGGCATCATACTCTCCAGCTCCAACCTCACCACGCCAAAACTGGTGCTGTCCACAATCACAGGGACCATCGGTTTTGCGGCACTACCTGTGGTGGCGACCACAAGCGCCTTGAGCGTGAGCACTTTTGGCAGCGCGTACATATATAACACCGGTTCGCTGACGTTGCCTTCGGCTTCCGTGGGCGACACCTTCGCGCTCTATGACAACGGGACAGCGACAACCAGCGGCACCATTGCTCCCAGCACCGTCTCCATCACGACCCCGCTTTCAGCCGCCACCAGCATCACCGTGCAGGGACTGACTGGCAGCAACACGAGCATATCGCTGGGCGCAAAACTCACCAGCGCCGGCTCCGTCTCCCTGGGCGCTACCGGCACCGGAACAATTTCCGGGTCGGGAGTCATCACCGGCGCCAGTGTCGCGATATCCTCGGGAACAGGCAATGTCGGGCCGCTCTCCACGGTGACCGGCAGCCTGACCCTTAACGGGACAGGCAACATTTCGGTAAACAACTCGGGCAGCGTCACCGTGCAGCAGTCCAGTGTCGGCGGCACGCTGCAAGTCACCTCCACCAACAACATATTTACGAACGGCACCCTTACCGCCGGCACCGTCTCATTGACCAGCACCAGCCCGGCCGGCGGCGTCATCGGCGCGACGACCGCCACCGAAAACTTGCTCCTCAACACCAGGGGCGATGTGGACATCGACAACACCGGGGCCGTCAACGTCTCGTCCACCACGGCGGGCCGCAGCTTCCAGATAATATCCAGCGGCACCATCACCACCAAAACGGCACTGACCGACACCACCATCGATCTCGAAGGAGCCGCCGCGAGCAACGCCGGGCTGGTGCTCAACACGACGCTTACCGCCAAGGGAGCCGGCGCCTCGGTGACGCTGAGCGCTGACGGCACAGGCACAATCACGCAGGCGTCGACGGCGGCGATCGCATCGAACACCATAAACCTGTCCGGCGGCACGGGCTCGATCGGCACGGCGACCAACCCCATAAAGATCAAGGATCCGACACTCAGCATCACAAGCGGCGGCAGCGTCTTTATCTCCAGCAGCAGCAACGTCTCGCTCGCCGGCTCCACCGCAGGCAACTTGCAATTGGTGAGCACGGGCAGCATCACAATTACCGGTCCGGTGACCGTGACGGGAACTCTAGGGCTCACGACCAACAATCTGGTCAACGCGAACACGCTTACGGCAAACACTATCAACGTGACCAGCCCGGCCGGTCAAAACCTGACGGTAAGCGGCGGCGGCACGCTGTCGGCAACCGGCGCGCTCGGCACGACGCTTTCCGTTGCCAGGGTGACATACAGCACTCCCAGCATCATCTTTTCTGGCAACCAGACCTTCCAGGGAGTAGCGCTCATTTCCGCTCCAACAGTTGCAGTGCAGCAATCCGTTTCGGTTGCCGGATTGTCCACGTTGACCGTCAACACACAGAATCTTAAGCTGGAGGGCAACCCGCCCGGAACCATCACCGGCAATCCGCTCATCCTCACTAACGGAGTTACAATCTCCAACAGCACCGGTGACGTGCTCCTGCCCGGCAATCTCGTTTTAGCCGGACAAAGCCTGGCAATTGTCGCCTCCGGAAACATCATTGCCGGCCCGGCAATGACCCAGATTAATCTTGCCGGGCCTCAGACGACCCCGGCAAACCTGCTCCTGGTGGCGGGCTACGACTTCAACAACATACCCGGCGGGATTCAGCTTACGACACCATCCCTGACAGGTGGTTCTATAGTAATGCCCAGGGTCTCAATCAACACCAGCAATTCTGTTTCCGCCGGCACTGCAGGAAATGTAACGGCGATAGCCTTCGGCACCGGCACCAACAGCGGTTTCGTCTCTCTCGGGGGGATCACGGCTACCGCAAGCGCTATCAATGGAACCGGCGGCACCGTAAAACTCATCGGTCAGGGCGGCGTCCAGGTCAACGGGGCGATCTCCGCCGGCGGCGCCACCGGCGGATCGGTTTCGATATCGGGAGCGCCGCCGGCGCTGACCGGCGGAACAATAAGCATCTACAACGGGCTCGTCATGGGGTCCGGCTCTTTTACAACGACCGGCCCGGTAAGCGGAGCGGGGGCGGCTGTTCTGGTGACCGGTGCCATATCGACGGCCGCAACCAAGGCCCCCGCCGGCAGCGTCACCATTTCGGCTGACTCGCAGATCCAGCTCAACAGCAGCATAGTGGCGACCGGCTATGCAACGGCAGGGTTCCCCGTTGGTGGCGGGAACGTCTCTCTCATCAGCCAGAACTCCTGGGTCACCGTTGGCGTCGGTGGCATCAACACCAGCGGGCAGGGCGCCAGCTCTAGCCTTGCGGCTGGCTCAGCCGGCAGCATCACGCTCGAGGGAACCTCGCTTATCAGCGTCGGCGGCAACCTGCTGGCTGCGGGCGGCACCAACTCCGGAAGCGGCGGCGGAGGAAACGGCGGGGCGATAACCATAACCAATCCGTCGAGCGGCGCGGTGGACACGGCACTGGTGAGCGGCTACATCTCATCCCGTGGCGGCAACGCCAGCGCCACGCTGGGCGGCAACGGCGGGCAGGGAGGGGATATCACCCTCACAGCCGATGCCACGAAGGTGACGCTCTCCTCGGGTGGCGCCAGCATCAACGCCAGCGCCGGCACGGGCGGAACACCCCTGCCCGCCGGGCAGATTACAATCAATACCTTTGCGGTCCAGCCGGTGCCGGCCAACCTCGATCTCACGAGCACCACCGCCAATGTCGTGGCGCTGCCGGGCGGCCTATTCACAGTTTCCGCCCCGGTTACGCTGGTGAACGGGACAGCGGGGAACATAGTCAGCGACACCACGGTCAGCAACCGCCAGCTCCAGAACGGCAGCATCGTGGCCGGCAAGGTCAGCATCACGGTGACCGGCGGCGGGCAAACAATCGAAGAGATCATAAACAACGTCCCCACCCCGGTTTTCATTCCTGTTCTGAAGAGCGCCACCACGCGCAACATGATCACGCCGTCGCAGGCTCTGGCCGTCTACCAGGTCAGCAGGTCCCAGCCGCAGACAATGATCGTCAGTGGAGATGCGCTAACCAGCGGAAAAACACTGGCAGGAAGCAGCATAATTCTGCCCAGCTCGGGTATTGCCGGGCCTTTCACCGCTTTCAACATCCAGGCACTGAACGCCACGAAAACGAATAACGTCACCCTCGATATCTCCGGCGCCCGTCCCGTGATTACGCTGGCAGCGCCTGCGGTGATTGGCGGCACGCTCAACTTCCAGGACCCGGGAGCCACTCCCCTGGTTGATTTTGGAAGCACCAGCATGAACATAACGAGCTTCGGCTCAATCACCGCTTCCAGCACCAGCACTTTGATATTGTCCGGCACCAGCGCGGCGTGGACCAACAACGGAACAATTCAGGCGCAGGAAATCGCAATCGCCAGGCCGTCAGGCGCCGCGCTCACGTTTACACTGGGACAGGGCGCAGCGCTCACCGGACCGCCGGGCGCCGAAGTTATTCTTTCCCAAGCGCTTGCCCCCACCAGCGTCAACATAACCTTCAAGGGCACCAAAGCCGACTTCCAGCTTCCCGTTGACTTCGCGAGCGTGCCAGTCCCGACGACATATCAGACAATCGCCCAGTCCTACGCGGCCAGCTTTAACAAGGCGGTGCCGGTGACACTGTCATTTAATGTGACCGACACTGGAGAGAACCCGCAAGCCGTGACGGTCGGCGGCAACGTGAATGCCACCACCATGTCGATTACCGAGACCAATGCGGCCCTGAACGTGTCGAACGCCAGCTTCAACGCGACCTCGACAATGAGCATGGCGTCGCCGGCCGGACTCTCGGTGACCACCTCCCAGCTTGCCGGCGGCACATCATTGACGCTCACGCAATCCGGCGGGACGGCAGCAATGAACATAGGCGCCGGCAGTATCCTGTCCGGCGGATCGCTGGCAGCCGGCGTCGACCCGACCGGTACAGCCATCCTCAGCACCGGTCAGATAAGTCAGGTAGGCTCCGTGACGATCACATCGCGCAGCTCCGGCGGCCTGACAATCGGCGACGGTGCCAGGATCTTCTCCAGCGGCGCCAATACCAGCATTTCTTCGACCTCACCAACAGGCAACATCTCGCTTGGCTCGTCCGTGGGATTCCACGCCAACGGCGGCAACCTGATCATGCTCAGCCTGGCAACAATCGGGCAGTCCACCGCGGCCGACAGCAACGATACTTTCATCGCCCGCGCGGTCGGCACCTCCACATCCAATCGGGGCGGGATTATCGAACTGGGCTCGGGCACGCTGACCTCGTACCTGAGCACCGCCTCCGGCAAACCGCCCGGCACCAAGCCGCCGGCGGGAACGCTGGGTCCGGACGTGGTAATTAACAACGGCGGCACGGGAGTGGTGCAGGTTAACAACACCAGCGGCAACCCGGCCGCCATCAACCTGGAGCCGGTGCTCGGCAACCCGTCCACGCTGACGCTCACGCACGGCGCCATCATATTCGATGCCATCAAGCCGGGCTCCTCGGTAATAATCAACCAGGGCTCCCTCCTGACCAACGCGTTCCAGCCCATCTCGTACGTGGCGCCCGCCGCGCCGGAGACCGGCAGGGAAGTGCCGCTCGAGGCGGACAATAACGGCAGCTTGAGCGATGCCGTTCGCGCCCGGATCCTCGCCGAGCCGGGTGCTCGGTTCAAGCTCACGGGCTCCGACTGCGTACAAATAAGAGACGGGTCTCTCTGCCTGCGCGCACCATCGAATCTAATCGTTGACCTCACCTGCGGCAAGGCATTGCTGCGTAAAGGCGCGCTGGCGCAGATCGAGGCAACCGCCGGGCGGGTGAGCGTGAGGGCGCTCAGCGGCATCGGTGACGTTCGCGTGGTTGCCGGGCAGCGGAGCATCATCCTGGCCTGCGGGCAGGAGATCACGCTCACCGACCACCCGCCGACAGTCGCCGACCTGAGCCCGGACGACGGCATCGGACGCAGGGGCATAAGGGTACATGAAATAAGCCCGTCTCTCCACGCCGTAACATCCGAATTTTCGATCGTCACCGTCATCGCCAACACATCGCGCCTGACGTCGCTGCGCCGCTCGATTCAGCCTGCCGACAGGAAGCTGTTCCAGCAACTGCTCAGGACGGCAGCCTCGGTTGATATGGCACGGAGGAACCGCGGCGCGTTTAGAGCCAACGCGAAGCCGGCGGCTCCTTCTGACGACCCGAGCTATACCCAGGCGGATCTCCCGATCCCCAGGCGGCTCCAACTCAAAGCGTCCGCAATTTAGGCAACCTCGTTACGTTCCAGCTCAGCAGATCGATGAGATACCGATGACAGACACAGGCGCGCCGGGAAACCAAATCTATCTGCCACTGTTGACGGTGCTGCTCTGCTGTTGTCAACTTTTGAGTCCGTTTGCGACTCTCGCTAACGGCACAGCGCGAGCCACCGGCGCGGCCGGTTCGCCGGCGCCTGTCCCGGTCAGATTGGATCTCACCTCGAGTGCCGCCAGCCTTTCTGCCTCCAGCTTGCTAAACGGGCACTCGCATCTCCAGAACCTGGCGGCAAGCGTCACACTGTCCGTCGGGCGCGCTAGGGATGTCGTCACCGGATCATCGTTGCCCACGCCGGCCGAGCTGCTGGCGACATATCAAATTCTCAGCTCAGGCCAGCGGGGTGATAAGCTCGCTGGCCGGAAACATCAATGTTCAACCCCTGACGGGCGACAATCTGGTGGTCAACAATGCCTGCAGCTCCACCTTCGGCGCCGCTACGCCGGATCTCAAGTTCGGCACGCTGAACGTTAGCGGCGACCCGACCTACGTCAACACCAGCGGCTCCACATGGTTCCTCGCCAGCACGCTCAATGGCGTTTACGGAAGCCTGCTTGTCAGCGCTCCCTCGATAAGCTATTTCGGCGGGGGCAGGCCGGCTCGTCGCTCAGGTTCTCGGCGACCACCAGAGTGACAGTCGGACCGACGAGCTCATCGGCGCTTCAGGCCGGGACGTCGCTGACCCTCTGGCAATCAGCCGGATCAGCCGTCATGAATATTGCCGCCGGCACCACGCTTGTAAGCGGGGCGCTCAACGCCGCCGAGGGAGGCGACCCGGCCGGCAGCGGAACGCTCGCCAGAAACCAGATTGCTCAGGCTGGCTCAGTGACCATCGCTTCCAACAGCTCGGGCGGCCTGACCGTGGGCGACGGAGCTCAAATCTTCTCCAGCGGCGCAAACACAAGCATCAGCTCGGTTGGAAACCTCACGCTGGGCTCCGTTGTCTCGATGCGCGCCAACGGAGGGAACCTGCTGCTGCTGACCAGGGGCACCATTGCCCAGACCGCACAGGGCGCCAGCAGCCACACCTTCGTTGCCCGCGCTGTGGGCACGTCGACGTCGAGCACGGGTGGGAGCCTCGAGCTGGGATCAGGCACGCTTTCCTCATACATGAGCACCGCCTCCGGCAAGCCGCAAGGCGTCACGCAGGCGACCGGGGGCAATGAAAATGGCCGGTTGTTCAAGGCTCCGGCCATCTAATCTTTACGGCGGCGCCAGGACCTGCCCCTCAGATCGTTTCGATGGCAATCTTCGCTCCCACCGGCGGCCTGCCAAAGTCGGCCCAGGCCGAGCCCCCTCGCTGGAAGAACTCCCAGAACCGGCGGGAGTGACCCGAGCTGCCAGGGGCGAAAGCCAGATCTCCTTCCATGACGTTGAAGCTCCCGGTAGCCACCGTGGCCGTGCGGGTTATGTTGCCGATTACGGCCCTTATGCGGGCGCCCGACTCGAGAGCGGAAACGCCCGGATCGCCAGCCCTGATTGTGGTTTTCAGGTTTCCGAAGGAGTCAACATAACCGATAACCTGCGACGGGGGCTCTGGAATGACTGAAAACGGCTCCAGCCGCTGACGCCTGAAGGAGACATCACCGGAGACCGCCCGACCGACAATCTCTGGAAAGTAGTCGCGTGAGCGAAACTGTGAGCCGTCGTCCCTCACGTCCACAGACCACAACTCGACCAGATCATCCCGCACAAAAGAGAGCGAAAAGCCGCTGTTGACTGCAATTACGGGCACCCCGTTCTTCAAGGTTCCAAACAGCAAGCCCTCGCCTTCGTTGTTCCGCCGGGCCGCCTGCCGGTCCTTGCGGGGCGCGCAGTTGGCGAAGATTATCGTCCGGCCGGGACGCAGCCGCTCCTCGGCGAGCCCCAGCTGCGCGATCACGAATCCCTGGGCAATCGTCTCGAAGGATCCGACGGCGGTCAGGTGCATGCGGGCGCTCTCCGGCAAGACAGCCGTGAGCGCCGCCGTTACCTCGGCCCAGGCCATGTCGCCGGGGGCATAATCACAGATAATGTGCACAAAAGTCAGCAAGCGTTCCTCGCTTTCCGTCGCGCCGCCGGCTTCCGGCAGCAAACCGTACCTGCGCCCGCCACTGTTGTGTAGACAACAGCCAGCGGCGCTGCTCTTAGTTACTGCCCGATTGTCATACACATTAAACAGCAGGCGGCACGGCCGCTTAGCAAGACTCTGGACTAATCCAGGCAATAGTGCCAAGATGGGGTTATGGAATCCTTTTTTCGCAGGGCGTCGTAGCGGCACCGACAGGAGATCCGGTTTATGAAAGCCAAATTGCCCCACGGCGAAAAGGTTGTCGAAAGCAAGGCCAAATATTTGTGCGTTTGGTGTGACGCGGAATTCCACATCAAGCAAGGCGAACTGAAGTGCCCGCAATGCAACAACAACAACGTTAAAGATATTGTGCCTATATATCTCGAGGATGATCCTCAGGAAGAGGCGCTCTACTGCCCGGTCGACTTTACCGGCGGATAGCAGGCAGGCGGCTAAGGCAGGTCAAATGTTGGCCAGCGTGCCGAAGAATTGCGTGTCCTCGCGATAACCGCCGTGCCCGAGGCCGACGGTTCGATAGTCCTGTACGAATTCAATTGATTTGAGATATTTGACCATCTTGAAGCCCAGCTTGGTCTCCACCCGCAAGCGCAATGGGGCGCCGCGCTCGGGCGGGAGCGGCCCGCCGTTGAATTCGTAGGCCAGAATGGTCTGCGGGTGCATCGCCTCATCGAGGGCCAGTGAGCCATAGTATTCGCGGCCTTCCTCATCGACCCCGTAGGAGTGAAAAATGATATACCGCGCGTCCGGCGCTGGTTTGCACCGTAAGATGATGTCCTTGAGCGGCACGCCCCCCCACTCGCCGATTGAAGACCAGCCCTGGATGCAGTTGTGCATCGTCACCATGGTGACCTTCGGCATCGCTTTGAGATCCTCAAGCGAAAATGAGATGGGCCCATCGACGAGACCGTGCACCTTAAGGCGCCAGTCCTTAAAATTCGTGCGCAGAAGCTCCTGAAACTCGGCCGTTTCAGGCGGCAGCCCGTTTACCCAGAAGTAATCCGACACATCCGACAGGTTATACGTCTGCCGCGATCTCAACCGGTTCAACAGCAGGGCCATCGCACCATCAGTCAGCAACCCTGTCGTGTCCTGAACGAGGCGCGGCCATTTCCTGGACGTCCAGGTGAGCAGCCAGTTCAAGAAGATCACGAAAGCGACGATGCCGAGACCAATCCGGGCGCCCAGGGTGCCGTCACCACTCACGCCGAGCACGATGTGATTCATGTTCCTGGCGAAACCGGTGAGCACCACGAGGGTGACATGAACGACGAAGAAAGCCAGATAGCCGGTCATCAGGAGGAAGTGAATGCTTCTCGCCACCTGCCGATTACCGAAGAGCCTGTGGTACCACGGCCAGTGCGCCACCACTGCAGGCGACATCGCCATCCCCGTGGCAATGGACAGGGGAGCCATGATGAAGACCACGAAGGAGTAGGCGAGCTGCTGGAGCGGATCGTAGGGACGGAATTCGGAGGCATCGGGCAGATGAAAGGTGAGGTAAGTGAGCGCGGTGTGAAAAGCCCGCGGAACAATGTCCCACGACGCCGGCAGCAAGCGCTGCCACTCACCTGTTCCGAACAGCAAGCCGACATAGATGAATCCATTGAGGACCCAGAAGATCACGCATAGGAAGTGCCAGTGGCGGCCCAGTCCGAGATTGTGGCGACCGCCCGGAATGGCGATCCATGGCGACACGTGCACCGCCTCGTCCATCGATGTCCAGATCCGGTCTGTTGCCGGCACCTTGCTCGTGAACTTGAGCCATTCCCGCCCTGGTTTGGTGTGCACTGTCCAGTACAGGCGCGGGTGATCGGCAAGGATCTGAATGCCGCTGCGGACAAGCAGCGTCAGCAATAAGAAGTTGACCCAATGCGCGCAGCGCAGCCAGACAGGGAAACTGAACGTCACCGTATCATGAGGCATAATCGCATCCTCTTGATAATCCCGGCTCGCCACGTTGGCGGGCGATTATTCTAGCAGCCCGCCGAGCAGATCGGCTGTAGACCGGATGCCGCACCGGTGCCGGGATGCAGATTAAATCTCAGGGTAAAGGCGACCGATCTGGTATCTTTTAGGCACACATATACAAGGAATATCGCCATGAAACCACTCGTCGAAAAGATGAATCCTTTACAAGAGTTGCAGAAGTATGGCCAGTCGGTCTGGCTGGATTACATTCGCAGGAACCTGCTTACGAGCGGCGAGCTCGAGCGAATGATCGAGGAGGACGGGCTGCGGGGCATGACTTCCAACCCGTCGATCTTCGAGAAGGCGATTGCCGGCAGCAACGACTATGCGGACACGCTCAAGGAGCTGGCAAGCGATCGGCACCTCGATGCCGACGGCATCTATGAAAAGCTGGCTATACGCGACATTCAGGACGCTGCCGACGCCTTCCGCCCGGTTTATGAAAGAACGCGCCGGCGCGACGGCTACGTCAGCCTGGAGGTGTCGCCGCTGCTTGCCTCGGACACGCAAAAGACGCTGGCCGAAGCCAGGAGGCTCTGGAAGGAGGTTGGGCGGGAGAACGTAATGATCAAAGTTCCCGCCACGCCTGAAGGCCTGCCGGCCATCAGCGAGCTGATCAGCGAGGGAATCAACGTCAACATCACGCTGCTTTTTGCCGTGGACATCTACGAAAAAGTAGCCGACGCCTACATATCGGGCGTCGAAAAGTTGCTTAAAAACGGGGGCGAGGCGAGCAAAATCGCCAGCGTTGCCAGCTTCTTCGTCAGCCGCATTGACACCGCCGTCGATACCATTATCGACGAACGTCTCAAGGAGGCGAAGTCGGACTCGGAGAAGGCAACGCTGAAAGGTCTTAAGGGGAAGGCGGCCATAGCCAACGCCAAGCTCGCCTACGAGCGATACCTGGAGATCTTCAAGAGCCCGCGCTGGAAAGCCCTGGAGCAGAGGGGTGCGCGCACGCAGCGCCTGCTCTGGGCAAGCACCAGCACCAAGAATCCGAGCTACCCCGACACGTTGTACGTCGAAGACCTGATCGGTCCCGACACGGTCAATACGATCCCGCCCTCGACTTACGAAGCGTTTCGCGATCATGGCAAGCTGAAAGAAACCCTGACAGAGAACCTCCAGGGCGCGCACGCGGTGATGGCCGATCTGGATCTCGCGGGCATCTCCCTGCCGGAGGTCTGCGCCAGCCTGCTGGAACAGGGGGTGGTGCTCTTCGCGGAAGCGTTCGAGAAGCTGTTGAAAACCATCGACAGGCAGCGCGAGGCGACGATGCGCAGGGCCATGGACAGGTTCAGCTACAAGCTGCCCGATCATCTGAGCTCGATGGTCAAATCCACATTGCAGGAATGGCGCAGCAGCTCCAAAGTCCGCAGACTGTGGGCTGGTGACGCCACGCTGTGGACAGGCATGGACGAAGGCAAATGGCTGGGCTGGCTGGGCATAACGGACGATCAGCTCGGTCACATCGATCACTTCCAGAAACTGGCCGCCGAGGTGCAACAGGCCGGCTTCTCTCATGCTCTGCTGCTGGGCATGGGCGGGTCCAGCTTGTGTCCCGAGGTTATGAGCAAGACGTTTGGAAAGATAAATGGCTTTCCCGAGCTTCACGTGCTCGACTCGACGGATCCGGCGCAGGTACGAGCCGTTGAGAACAAGGTGGACCTGGCAAACACGATCTGCATCGTATCAAGCAAATCAGGGACGACCCTGGAGCCAAACATTTTCAAACAGTATTTCTTCGAACGCGTGCGGCAAGCGCTGGGAACGGACAGGGCCGGCGACCGCTTTATCGCCATCACGGATCCCGGCTCGAAGATGCAGCAGGCGGCCGAGGCTGACGGCTTCAGGCACGTGTTTTTCGGCCGGCCGAGCATAGGCGGGCGCTATTCAGCGTTATCTAATTTCGGAATGGTGCCTGCCGCGATCATGGGCGTCGACGTGAAGCGATTCCTCGACCACGCCGAGGAGATGGTTCATGCCTGCTCATATTGTGTGCCCGTGCAGGAGAATCCCGGGGCCGTTCTGGGGGCGATCATGGGCGTCCTGGCCCGTGAGGGGCGAGACAAGGTGACGCTCGTCGCATCGCCGGCAATTTATGATCTCGGAGCCTGGCTGGAGCAGCTGCTTGCGGAGTCCACGGGCAAGGAGGGGCGCGGGTTGATCCCGGTGGATCGCGAGGAAGTCGGACCGCCCGAGGTTTACGGCAACGATCGCCTGTTCGTTTACCTGAGACTGGAATCGCAGCCGGACGCGAAGCAGGATAAGGAAATTGACAGGCTGGAACGAGCCGGTCAGCCGGTCGTGCGCATCGCTATCCCGGATATCTACCAGCTCGGGCAGGAGTTTTTCCGCTGGGGGTTCGCCACCGCCGTTGCCGGCTCGATCATCGGCATAAACGCCTTCAATCAGCCGGATGTGGAAGCCAGCAAGGTCGCCACCCGCGCGTTGACCGAAGAATACGAGAAGACCGGGAAGCTTCCGCCCGAGGATCCCATACTGGAAGATGGCGGCATAAAGCTTTTCACCGACAAGATCAACGCGGAGGCCTTGCATAAGGCCGCCGGCTCGGACAAGTCGCCGGCCGCTTATCTGCGAGCTCATCTCAATCGCCTGGCGCCGGGAGATTATCTGGGCCTTATCGCCTACGTCGAGATGAACGACGCGCACGAGCAACAATTGCAGGAGATTCGCCGGGCCGTCAGGGACAGGAAGAAGGTGGCCACCTGCCTCGGCTTCGGTCCCCGCTTCTTGCACTCGACCGGCCAGGCGTACAAGGGCGGACCCAATACCGGCGTGTTCCTGCAAGTTACCTGCGACGACGCCGACGATCTGCCGGTGCCCGGGCAGAAGTACACCTTCGGAACGGTGAAGGCTGCTCAGGCGCGCGGTGACTTCCAGGTTCTCGTCGACAGGCGCAGAAGGGCGCTCAGGGTGCACCTGACGGGCGACGTGCAGGCATCGCTGGCGAGGCTCAAGGAAGCGGTTCTAAAAGCGCTCGCCTGACAAATGCGGGCGGGACGGCCGCGCCCCCGGGCATCCGCGGCTCGAAGACCGGCTTCGCTCCGCGGATGCGACTCGAAGACTGGCTTCGGGCCGGCTGGGCGCACGGGCGCCACACTGCTGCGCCCTATAGCTGCGCTCCTCTTCTCGCTTGCGTCGACTTTTGTTCGATTTTGAACGCCTTATTGTCCAGCTTATTTGCGCGATTCAAAAGGCGATCGCGATTCTTTTGAGGCAGGGACGGCTCCAGCGAGACATACGCGCGGTACTGCGTGGCTGCTTCCCTCAGCTCCTGCGATGAAGGCTTGCTCACCCTCTCGAGAGTCCTGGCCAGTCCGATTCGCGCCTGGGGCAGTTTGGGATTGTCGAACACGGCGGCGTGATACTTGTCGACGGCGCTCGTGACCTGCTTCTTGCTCGCCAGATCGCTTGCCAGATTGAGTTCCTCCCTGGCTTGCTGGCGGGCCCTGGACACAAGGTCCAGCCCTCGCTTCGCGCGTGCCTCCGCGCCCGGGAAGCTCCCAGCCTTCTTGTAAGCGGCTTCGGCGCTGTCCAGGTCCTTGATCATCAGCGACAGATCCGCCACCGCGAACGTTTGCTTGGCGTCGGGCGCGTTGGCGATCACTTGACTCATCTGGGTCTTCGCCTCATCGAACTTGTTGTCAGCCAGGAGCGTCTCCGCCAGGGCAAGCCGCTCAGCATCGTTGGTCGGCGTGCCTACGGCTCCAAGATCTATGCGCTCTCCCGAAAGCGCCTGCATCTTGGCCAGCGCCATTCGCAGCTGGATATCGTTGGGCCTGAGCGAGATTGCTTTTTTGATCGAGTCCTCCGCCTTTTCGAAATCGTTGTCCGCCACGAACGCTCCGGTCGTCTCCTTCTGAGCCTTCAAGTAATACGCCCTGGTCAAGCCGTTGACCGCCCGCGTGCTTTGCGGCGCCACAGCCAGGACAGATTCGTATGCTTTGATGGCGTCACCGATCTTATCGACACGCAAGCTCTCGTCTCCGATGCGCAGGCGCAGCTCCGGATTGTCCGGCATAAGCTCGAGACCGGCTCGCAGCTCGGCGATCGAATGCTCGATGTCGCCGCGCGCTTCGCGGATATCGGCGATGTGCAGGTAAGCCGCCACATTCTCCGGCTTGATGCGGATCGACTCCTGATATTCCCTGACCGCCGCCACCGTGTTGCCCTGCATCTGGTAGGCATCGCCCATCGCCAGGCGCACCGGCGCGCTGTTGCGGAATTGATAGAGCGCGGTGTTCAACTCCTTAATCGCGTTGTCCGGCATGTTTTGCTTCAGATAGGCGACGCCCAAGCCGTAGTGCGCGGTCGAATTGCCTGAGTTCAGCCTGATCGCTTCCTGGAAATGCGAGACTGCGTCCCCGACATTACCCTGGGCGAGCCTGGTCAGTCCGAGTCCCGCGTAAGCCTCCGAGTATTTCGGATCCTGCCGAATCGCTTCTTGAAACTCTCTCGAGGAATCGTCGAATCGCCTCTGCTCCTTATACACCATGCCGAGCGTGTAGTGCGCCTCCGGCAGGCCGGGATCGATCTGGAGCGCTTTTTTGCACTCAGTCTCGCACTGCTTCAGGGTGTTGTCCCTGTTCTTGATGATGGTCATCGACGAGGACTGCAGGCGGTTCAAAAGCACCATCGCCTTTCCGGCGTGCGCCAGAGCATTGCCGGAATCCAGCGCCAGAGCCTTGTCGAACTGATCCTCGGCGGCATCGAGTTTGAACTGCCTGCCCAGCGCCATGCCATAACCGACAAGCGCGGGGACATCGTGAGAGTTCCTGTTGATGGCGTCTTTATAGAAATCTGCGGCCCGCTCGAATTTGCCCTTGAGCATCAGCCGGTCTCCAAGCGCCACGTCACGCTCGACTCTTCCTCGCATTACCCTCACCGGTTTGCTTGCCTGAGCCAGTGATGGTCGATGCATCATCAGATTGAAAGAATTGGCGAGCGCCACGCTGCTGATCGCCATGAGCACCGCTGCTGAATTAAATTGTGATTTCATATGCGTCCCTCTCAGTCGCAATGTCGGTTATTCAACTTGGTACCAGCACACAGACCCACCATGGAAAGTGGCAGACGACCACGTCTCCAGGATGTTCCTCCTCCTTGACTTCCAAAAATGCCCACCCGGGCTGCAAAGAGGCGTGGGATTCGCCCGCAGAAACGAATTATGTGACGCCGGCGAGCCCGGATGGGCTCTGCTTGCTTCCTGAGTCTGTCGACTTCTGGTCTTCCTTGACGACCTGTCCCCATTTCTCCTGAATGATGAGCGGTCCAGGGCCGAAAGCGCTGACCATGAAAAGACCGCCCATGATCGCCAGGTTCTTGAACATATTGATGAGCTGGGTCATCACCTGATCTGGTGGCACGGTCCATATGTTGTGCATCACGAATGTGACGGGAATCAGGTACAGGATCAAAAGTAAGGAGCCGAACCTGGCCATCACTCCGGTCAACAGCATGAGCCCGCACACCAACTCGATGATGATCGCCACGCTCAAAAGAGCGGGAACCGCAGGCAGGCCATGGTTGGCCATCATTACCGCATAGTCCGGCCAGTGCATCATTTTCAAGAAGGCGCTGACCAGGAAAATGCAGCTCATGCAAAGTCTGGCGACAAACGCCAGAAAGGCGTGAGCTTTGCTGACTTGCAGTGTATACATCGTCGCAGGACCTCCTTTCAGGTCAAACCTGAGGAAGCCACCAACCACCATACGAACCACGGTACGAATCACTTCACGCTGGCGAATGCCAGCCAGACGGGATCAGACGTGAGGCGCGGCCCGAGGTTCCGGCTGCGCGCGGGTAACTGTTTACAATGATCACCAATTTCCGCAGCAGGGAGGCGTGAGTGTCTTTGCCGGCGGTGGCGCGGACTGTTTACAGAGCACCTGTTCCGCCGTGGTTGGATCGGCGGCCGCGCATGATTGGACGGCGCCACCGCCAGCTATCGTGCATGGCATCTCGGAGTCCGCGCAGGTTCCGTGGCAGAGCACCATCGGGCACATGGTCGGGAAAGCGAATTCACGGCGCCAGCGGTGGAACTGCGCCAGCGGGCTTTCAAAGCGCGAGCCCAGCGAGGGACATGGTTCCGGGGGCCGGCGTTTTACGAAAAGACCGTCCTCGGCGGCGGCGGGCAGGGCAAGGAACAGAAGGGCCAGCAGGAGGAAGCAAGTGCGGGCGGGGCGCCCGCGCCCCCAGGGCGGGTCCGGCTGGGCGATCTGGGGACGGGCTGATTGGTGCCGGTGGGACATTAGAATCGCAGCAGACGGCATATTGGGCAGCTTATGTCCAGGCCGCGCAGCCCGCCGCCGCGGCGGGCGAGGCCGCTCAGGACCATGCCGGCGCCGACGGCCACGGCGGCGGCGGCGCCCCGGGCGGCCGCGGATGAGGCTCCGCCGCGCTCGGGTGCTGGCGCGCTGGCGCGGATTTCGGCGTCCCGCTGCTTGTCCAGCCGGCGTTGCTGCTCGACCGCCAGCTCGTACTCCTTTTGCGCCCTTGCCCTCGCCTCGGCGGCCTGGGCTTTCTGGTCATCCACGTTCAGCCGCGCAGCCGCCTGCTGCCGCTGGGCGATTTCTTGCTCCACGGCGGCGGCGGCCTTGACAGCTTCACTGTTGTTGTGGTCGTACCTGGCAGCCAGCCGATACTGGCTAAGCGCGCCATCGAGATCCCCGCGCTGCTCGCAAACGGCGCCCAGGTTGAACAGAGCGTGCGGCTCCTGCGGGTTTATAGAAAGGACCTGCTGATAGGTCTTTTCCGCCTCGGCATAGTTGCCGGAGTTGTACTGCGCCAGCCCCTGCTTGAGAAGATCCGCCGTCTCGTCGCCGGGGCGCGACTCGTTGATATTCACCCGCCCCTGCATGACCCGATCGCAGGCCGGAACCGGCGACGGGGGCGCGCCCTGGCTTCCCAGGGCCTGTCCGATCGCATCCAGTCGCGTTGAGATCGGACCAGCGTGGCTTTTGCCGAAAAGGTTCTGCTCAATGGCCGCGACCCTTTTTTCAGGGCTCGCGGCACTGTTCGATTTGCCCAGCACGAGCTGCTCGTATTCGTTCAGCCGGCCGCTCTCTGCGACATCCGGCGCGGCGAGCGCCGGCAGCCAACCGGGTAGGGACGTGAGGGCACCAAGAAAGAGTGCCCAGATGATCGAACCGGCGGGGCGGCGCTTGCCGAGCCTGATTCCACTTGTTCTGGCGCGCTGGCTCATTTCTACTTGACCGGGGACCCTTACAATAGTTGTCCAGATAACAAAAACAGAATTCATACCCCCTGTAGCCAGCCTATCTACCCTGAGCTCGCCGGGCAATACTCAGGACGAGCAGCCTGGAGGAGGGTTCCCATCATTGATTCCATTCGACCGTCTGCATGGCGTCGGTTGCCGCGTTCAGGTAGGTGAGGAACTGCCCGGAGGGGGCGGAGTAATAGATCTGCTGGATCCTGCAGCCCCGCTCGTCGGCGTTGGTGACCACGACCACGGTGTTTCGCCCTAGCCTGGTCCAGGTGCCGGCCACGCGGATGATACGCTTGCCGTTCAAGTACCCGGTCCCACACTCATGAATCACAAAGGACTCCGGCAAAGCCATGCTCTCGAGCACGTCCGTCAGCAGCGCGATCTCCTCCGGCGGCAGATCGTGGAACGGCTCAATCAGGATCGTGAGGAATGCGCCGGCTGATTCCAGCGATATCGGCCCCGGACGGTAATACAGGCAGAAGTGCACATCGGCCGCCTCCGGCGGGCTGAAGGTTCGCACAAACCTTCCGTCGGGCATCGTCTCCGCGGCGCCGCTCTCCCGCCAGCCGGCGGGCGCGAGAATTCGCCGGATGGCGCCGCTATCGGTAATCTCGCTTGCGGACTGCATCGCCAATGGTCAGGCCTCTAGAGACGGCTACTGGGTAACATTGCCCAGCAGCGTGATGGCCGTGGTGTCACCGCTCACGTAAGCGCGCTGCAGCTCGTCGAACCAGGCTGCCGCCTGCGGCGTCCAGGAGGCGGACTCATCTTCCCGGAACATCTGCAGGGCCGCCACCATGTCCGGCTCGACGGAGCCGTTCAGGGGTCTGCCGTTGAGCACGTCCTTCCAGAAGTACTTAAGATCTCCCAGCACCTGTGTAATGGTCTCCGCGGGCACCGGGGGTGGTGCGGCGACCTCAGGCGCAGGCTCGACCACCTGGTGTTCCGCCGCGGGCGGTTTTGCGTCCGGGCTCTGCAGCAGGTCTGCCGGCTTGCGATTGTTCAGGCGGGCTACCAGGTCGTCGAGGTATGGGCGGTAGTTGCTTGCTGTTCTCTGCCCGATCATCCTGGTGGATATCTGGATCTGGTCTCTTACCCGCTCGACAATCTTCCGATCGGACAGCCCCGGGAACATCTTCCGGAGAGCTTCCATCCGCCTGGGAGGGATCACGCCGGCAAGCTGGTTAAGATCCAGAAAGCGGCTGCGGGATTCCATGAGCATCTTGGCCGGATCGTCGATGACGTAAATGGAGCCGTCCGGGGCATTGAAGTTCAGCTTGCCGTCGCTCCTGAGCGTGACCGCTTTGGACGGAGCACCGGACGGCGGCTCGAATCTTCCCCCGTTCAGCACATTCCGGATTGCCACATCAACCATGGCGCCGTCAGCAGCCCTCTGCACGTTGGCTTCGAGCACCTTGGGTGCCACCACTTTCCTGGCGGCCGCTTCACCGTGCGCGAGGGCGCCGCGCTCCAGCACCTGTGCATAGTTCATCAGCTCTCGCGCCTCGGGGCTGCCGGGCATGTATGTTCCGGCCTCAGTCCGGAGCCAGCCTGCAAAGTCCGCGATCTGCTTTTGGGTGGACGCGTCACTGGCGCCCTGCACGACGTCCGGGAATGGAGTATCGTTGAGGTTCAGCAAGGACGGTTGATGGGTCAACGTCTCCAGTTGGCTCGCCAGACGGGCTTGGAAGCCGGCCACCGCGGCCCGCACATCCGGCGGCTCTTCCGGATCCACCCTCAGGCTGCCAATAGCATCAAAGAGCCGCGGCTCATACATGATGATGCCGCCCTTTCTCAATTCCGCTATGTTTCTCTTGTCCGGGTTAGATGTCGCATCGAGCGGCACAAAATCCCCTGTGTCCGTGTTTACCAGCAAGTAGTCGACACCCACCCTGTCCGCGCCGGAGCCGATTGCCGTGGGATAGACCTCCCACTGCGGCCCCACCTTACCCTGCGTCTTCAAATCAGCCAGCTGGCTCTGCACCGCCCGATAGACGTCCAGTTGATATGCGTCACCGGTCCTGGCCCCGGTTCTGGGCTGCGCTTTGACGACCTGACCGTTGTACTCGAGGATCTCCGCTGCCCTTCCCTGGAGCTGATCCAATCTTGCCTGGCCGAGGCTGGTCAAGCCACCACCGAGGTCGCCGGCGGGCACGTCGAATGCCAGCGCTTCCAGGCCAGCTGCAGCCGGCGCGTAGTCGGGGAAGAAGATCGGCTTGTTGACCGCGACCTGGTCCGGATTCTGCCGCTGCGACGCCCCGGCGTCGACCGCTCTCCTTTCGGCGCGGGAGCCGACCGCCCAGGCCTCTTTCTCATGCACACCGGCCATATAACGGCCGTAGCTTTCCATGCGGGCCTGGTTGAGATCCTCCAGTCTCTGAGAGAGCATGCTCTTCAGGAGCGGATCCGCCTGAGCCCTCGGCCAATCGACCTCCGCTCCGCTTTCCATGGCCCTGTAAATGTTTATCAGGCGCTGCACCTCCGGCGGTGGCGTCGCCGTTCCGAACAAGTGCTGGGACAGCACGCCCGGATCCCGGGAGAGCTGGGAGATAAGCTTATAGGCGCCGTTCGGATCGCTGGTGCTGGATACGGCCTTCAACCATTTCTGAGTCATGCGGAAGTCGTTGCCCGTTTCCGCCAGAACCTTGCCGGCGGGCTCTCCGTTCTTGAAGGCTTCAGCCATCGCCCGGGCCCGCGCCGCCTGATCGGGGGTGAGACGCCTGCCGTCTCGGGCAGCGAGAACGTTCTGCAAGTGCTCGTCGGAGAGCTGGTGATTGGTGAGCCCTTTGTAGAGTGTCTTAATGCGCTCGCTTTCCGCCGGAGTCAGTTGAGTCAGCGGCTTGCCCGCCTGCTGCTCCACCTGGTCTATGACCATGCGAATGACGCCGTTGTCTTGCTCGCTGTGCACGAACTCGTGATAGGCAGTATCTATGAGGCCGGCCACATCCTGGGCGTTGAGCAGCGCATCCTTTCTCAAGGTAATAACGCCGTCGTTGTAGGTTCCGGCGGCCGAGCCCATCTCCTCGGCCAATCGAATCTTGACATGCGGCAGCCCTTGCGAGTCCGCAAACCGATTGATCATGTCCTCGAGCTGAGCGCGGCGCTCGCCGAGCACCTGATTCACCTGGCTCACGCTCTGCGAGTAGGTTTCTCGCGCCTGCACATAGTTGTCCAGTTTCTGCAGGTGGTCAGCCGCTTCGGGGGCCGTAATCTGTCCTTCCTGAACAAGCTCGTTGAGCGTATTGCGCACCGCATTGCGATCGGTCATGAGGTTCATGTCCACCCGTCCCTGCAGCAACGGCTGGACCTCATCACGAAACGGCGCATACGACGCATCCCATTGATCGCGCAGAGACTTCAGCTGTTTATACTGCAGCGACAGATCCTTGTTCCAGCCGGAGGTAACGCTGAGAGCGTCCCCAACGAACGAGTCGATCGGCTGATCCTGGGCCAGCCCGGTCAGGTGTCCCTTGATCGCGTCGTAGATAGCCATCCGCTCCTCGACGGGCAGCTTGTAGAAGTCACGTTCCGGCGACCACAGCAGTTTGTCCTGTGGGCTGCCTCCGATCGCTTCAGCATAGCCAGGCCGGTTCAGCATCTGCGCTGTTGTGGCATCGGTCGCGTAGGCTTGATTCCTCGGCACGGCCGTCAGCTCATAGTCCGGGAAGAGCTGGCGGTTGCCTCCGCCCAGGTCCACGATCTTATAGAACGTTCCCTGCCCATCGCGGTAATAGGTTGTGGACCCTACTCGGACAGGCCTCACTTTTGACAGCTCTTCCGTAGTAGCCGGCTTCGATATCACGGCGAAATTCCGGCCTCGTCCCGGCTGGCGCAAAATAGCATCCCCGCTGCGGGTATCAAAGCCCGCCACAACGTATTTCTCCCCGTCGAATACGACCGTATCCCCCACCTTGTACGGCGGCGGGGCGGGTCGAACGGAACGGGCGCCGTTGAGTGCGACCACCTGCATCTTGTCGCTGCCCTCCGGCAACCAGGTGAGGCTGCCGTCGCTCTCTACCTTCATGGCGCCACGGACGGAGTAACCGCCATCCGGATGGCTCGGATCCGTCACCCGCCAGTTGAGCCCGTCGCTGCTCTGAGCCGTTATGCCATTGGCGTAGGTGACCTTCTGCAGCCGGCCCTCGGCGCTGTATTCGTACTTCGTGCGTGCGCCCTGAGCATTGACTGTCTCGTAAATCCTCTGCCGGGGATCGACCTGAATCGTGCCATCCTTTGGATAACGATAGGTCTTGCTTCCGTCCAGATGGGAGCCGACGAAGTTTCCTTGCGGGGTCTTCTGCCACAAGGTGCCGTCGCTGCCGACCTGGAACTGCGCGCGCAGCACCATGACGTCGCCGCCCCTGGTGTGGGCTGTCCAGTTCTGGCCGTCTGCCGACTCGAGCACCGTGCCGTCCGCACGGGCAATCCGCGTCAACTTGCCATCGGGCGCATAAGTGTAGTCGGTGCGGACGCCGGCGGCGGAGACGGTGCTGTCAATCTTGCCGCTTATGCGACCGATCTGGACCCGGCTGCCATCCGCATACGTCGTAATCTTGTCACCGCCTCGAGCCTGCCAGGTGAGCGAGCCGTCCCGCCCGACCTCCATGCGGCCGTGCACCGTATAGCCCTTTTCCGGATGAGCCGGATCCATCACACGCCATGTGCCGCCGTCGCTGGTTTCAGCAACCTGTCCGTTGGGATAAGTGACCCTGGTCACCTGACCGTCGGCGTTGCGCTGGAAGGTAGTCCTGTTCCCCTTCGCGTCTACAGTTTGCAGCACCTGACCGCGCGAGTCTCTGACGGCTGCTGGATCCACACGGCCTGCCAGCACATCTACCGGGTCGATGCCGTAGTGCCGGGAGAGCTGATAGAGCGCCGGCCGATCCGTATAGCCCTGGCTCAGCTGCGGTCTGCCGTCGGCCGTCGTTCCCGTGCGCGTTCCGCGGGGAGTGTTTATCGCGTGTTCCTCGGAGACATACACCCGGCCGGCGCCGCCGTATCTGTCGGTGCCGTTTACCTGCATCACCAGGTTGCCCTGGCTGTCGTATTGAAGGATGCTGTCGTGCAGCCCCAGCTGCTGCTCGAGCTTTCTGAGACCCTGCTGGGTTATTCTCGGCTGTCCGTTTACCTCGAAACGATAAGCCTGAAGGCTGGGGTCGTTCAAGATCCGCGCTGAGAGAGCATTGTCCACTTTGGCGAGAACATCGTGCGGGCGCGAATCGACTGAGCGCTCGAATACGTCGCGCGTTATGCCCACCCGGTTGCTCGCTCCCGCTACCCGATCGACGTTGCCGCCGGCAAAAGGCTTATCCAGCTTCAGCTCCGGGTGTCGCGCAAGTATCTGGTCGACCTTCTGCTGAATTCGCAAAGCATCTTCGGCATTTCTCGCATAGATTGTAAACGCCTTCGCGCCCTGCCCTTCCGACGCCACCAGATGCCCGGGATCGACGCCGGCGTGGCCGATCTGCGGATCCATGGTCTTCCAGTCGCTGGCCAGGGCGGCAAGCTCTTTGTCGTCGTTGAGTGCCGGGATGAGCACTTCCTGCAGCCTGCCCAGATCGGCCAGGTTGGCATCAGGCGCCACGCTCACGTGCACCTTGACGGAACCCTTGAGCGCCTCCCCGCTCGGAGCCTTGCCGTACATCCAGTGCTGACCGGTCCAGGGGCGCTTGTGCACGATATATTCGCGACCGTCGATCGTTATCTTCCTGCCCGGCAGCTCTATGGTGCCGGATCCAACTTTGACCTGGTAGTGCCCGGCTTCCACGCGCACATCGCCACCGCCGCCGGTGCCAATGCCGATTGAGTCCATGGCGCCCGGCGGCTGCAGCGCGTCGGCTCCCACCTGCGCCGCGACAAGCTGTGAATCGGCCGGTTTGACGCCGGTGAGCTGATCCCCCGGTTGAATCTTGTATTCCGTGCCGCCCTTGACGGTCAAGGTCCGGCCGTTGGCCCTGGTTATCTGCACATCCGGATTGCGCGGATCGGCGGCGATCACCTGGTCGCCGCCCTTGAACGCGAAGGTGACGGCGGCAGGGTCGCCGCCCTCCCCGCTCGCGGAAAGGCCGCGGTAGCCGGACAGCGCCGCGCCACCCAGCGGCTTCACTATATGGAACACGCCGGTGAAGGCCACACCGCCGGCGGCACCGGAGATGCCGGCCAGCTTCATTCGGTAAGCGAGAGCAGACAGGTTTTGTGAGAGGCTTAGTTTGGAGTCGTAATCGAGCGGGAAAGTAGCCACCTGCGACATAGCGCTGGCGCCACCGCCGATGGCGGCGTTGCCTGCCGCTTCGGTGACGAAGGACCGCCCTCCCTGCAGGGCTTTCTGGAGAAGCGTCCTCGACTGTTGCTCGAGGCTGACATTGTATTGCCTGGCAAGCTGATTGGTAATGTCGTCGATGGCCTGTTTGCGCACCGCTGCAGGCAGGTCGCTGCGGACCATCTGCTCGGCAACGTGCTGGAGCTGAGCCGTGGTCATATCCTTGCCGGCGGCGATTGCCTCACGGGAAGCGGTCGCCAGGGCCTTCTGCGCGGCCTCCTCGCATCCTTCCCTGAGCACGGCAGTACCGCCCTCTTCTACCGCGGTAGTGCCAAGTCTCGCCGTGATGCCGGCAACCGCTTCTGCCGCCGCCGCGTCGCCAATTCCCATCACCCCGAGAATATGGGCGGGACCGACCATCATTCCGGTCGTAAACGCCCCTTCCAGCGCCAGCTTCGCAACCGCCTTGGGATCATTGTTGAAGTCGTTGCCCTCGAGCACCTTGGTGGCCGCCACCTTGAAGGTCGCGCCGGCCGCCGCCATGGCCGCTATCACGGTAAGGCTGGCGCCGCCGCTGAATGGCGCGGCGGCCAGGCTGCCAACCACCAGGGCGGCGTCGACCAGCTGCTCGGTCATCTGCCCCTTGGAGTCCTTGTAGGACTGCAGCGCTTGCGCGTACATATCGATCAAACGCTGCTGCTCGTCTTGCGGCAGGTCTTCGAATTTGAGGGCGTATTCACCTCGGATGGCCGCGTTTTCGTTGAGCGCTCGATCGAGGCTGTCCCTGGTGCCGTCCCACATTCCGGCGGCCATTATCGAATCGGCCAGCCCGCTGCGGCTGTTCATCTGCTGGGCCATCAGGTCATAGAAGTCCTGGCGGCCGTCCAGTTTGGCGGGGGTCAAGAGATCTCTGAACGTTATCTTGTCCTTGTCGTCAATCCTGGATATCAGGTCGTTGTCGAGATCGCCTCCGTACTTCTGAACGTATTCGTTCTTCAGCGCCTCGATCGCCGCCGGCTGATTTCTCATTTGTTGGAGCGCGGCGCGCAGGTCGTCCGAGCTGCCGCCATCACCGAGGACGTACTGACGGATCTGATCGGCAAGATCCAGCTTGCCCTGCTTGAGCCCGTTCATGACCACTTTCTTCTCATCGTCGCTGAGACCGCCAAGGACGCGATCGCGGAACTCCTGATCGTCTTTCGTCTTGGGATCGAGCAGGCGCTGCTTGTCGGCGTCCGACGCGTTGATGATGTCTTGAATGTCGAGCTTCTTGTCCGAGCTCAACTCGAGCTTCATGTCCAGCGGCAGGGAGCCCTTGTCGAAAAGCACCTGCGCGTAGCGATCGTATTCGTATCCGGCGCCCTCAGGCGGCATGCCGTCCTTGAACATTGCCTGGGTAAAGGCTCCTTCGAAGTACTGTTTTATATCCTTGTCTTGCTGATTCTTCGGATTCTTGATGCGGTCGAGCAAAGTGGGATCCTGCCGGAATGCCGCCTCGATGTCCCGCTCGGTCTGGCTGGCATCGGCTCCCTTGACGCTGTCCATCAATACCTGATCCACCGGATCGAGCTTTGGTTGCCGTCCGGCAGCTATTTGACCTAGAAGCCTGTGAGCAAGCGTCCTTTGAGGGCCGTCATCGAGCGTCTTGTCGATGTCTTTGTTGACCTGGTCCCTGAAGTTCGGATCGTCGCGGTACTGCTTTTGTTGCTGGGGCGGCAGGTTAGCGATCGCATCGATAATCTTGACGCCGTCATGGCTCGTCGAGCCGAACCAGCCGTGGTGCGTGTCGTCGCCGATTATGCTCGTAAGAGACCGCTCGATGGTCTTCGACTGGTCGTAGGTGTCAGCCTTTGCCTTGCGGTCGAGCAGATCATCCGCTCGCTTGATCTCGTCCGAGCCGGCAAACGTGTGGAGCGCCGCGTCGATCTGAGCCCGGTAGCCGGGATCGGTCTTCAGGCGCTGCCAGTCCTGCTGGCTCATGTTCTCGATCTTGGACAGCAGGTCTCCGGTGTCGTGCCCGCTGCCGATGCCGGTAAACCACCAGCCATCGCTGTGCGTGTCGCAGAGCTGGGTGATGAGCGACCCGCCGTACATCAACTTGTCTTCGAAAACCGCCAGCTCGCGGTCGTTGGATGCCGCGTCCTTGAGAGCCTTGTGCGTGCGGTTGTAGAAGTCCAGCGCCTGCCGCTGCGCGTCGGTAGTCGGGTTCTGGTGCGCAAGAGCCAGTTGCCGCCCCTGGGTGTATTCCTGTCTTTCGTCCTGGGTTGCGTTGGTCAGTTGCTGCTCGAGATCGCTCCGGTTGGTGTGATACCAGTGCTCCGTATCATCGTGAGCGATGGTGGCAAGATCGATTCGCCCATCGTTCATGAAATCGCGCGCCTTCTGCAGATCGTCACCGCTGAACGCCGACTTCAGCTTGTCGTCGCCCTGAGCGCTCCGGAACCGGGCCCTGGCTTGCTGCGCCGCCGGCGTATCCCCGCGCAGCGCCTCGCCTATCATGTCGACGTTGTGGTATTTCAAGCCAAGATTCGCCAGATCAAGCTGATCCTGCGCAGATCGCTGATCGATGCCATCCTTGCTGGGGTCAGGATTCTTCAGGTAGATCTCCAGAGCGGCCCTGGTCTCCGGAGAGAGGTTCTTATCGTGCAGGATCGAGTCGCGGAAGCTCTTGCCGTATTCCGCGCGATAGTCGGTGTCAAGCTGGGCCAGCTGCTGGGAGTTCAGCCCGGCGATCGTTTCCCGCAGCTGCTTTTCGTCATTTGCCCTGTCCCCGCTCAATTCATGGTTTTGATAGCGCTCGTAGAGGAATTTGGCCGGCACGACCACGTCCGATAGGACGTGCAGCGGGTTCCAGCTGTCATTGTGGTGCTGCTTGCCGGCGGCTGAATCGAGCTGGGTGAGCAACGTCTTGACCTGCCCGGCGTCGTTGGTGTGTCCGTCCTGGCGGTTGAGCATGGCGACCGCCCGCGCATCGTCGTCGGAGCTGAGCTTGTCCTTGAGCTCGCGGCGCAGCTCGTCGCCGTGGAAGTCCTTGCCGGAGCCACCGTACTTCTGGGCATACGCCTTCTCGATCGCCTGCCGGTCCGCCTGGTTCAGCGAGTCCAGCTCGCGGAAGATTTTATCGGCATCCGGGGAAGACCAACCGATCCCCCACAACGCCCTGTGGTACAGCGCGTCGTGGATCTCCTGGATCTTCTTTTCCACAGCCTGCTGGTCGAGGGTTGCTTTGGCCGGCGCCGCATTGCCCTGGCCGTCGGTCAGGGAGACCTGCCCGAACGACCCCGGGGTCGAGCCGCCCTGCCCACGGACGGCTGCCAGCGCGCTGGCATCGCCGGGCGCCGTGGCCTGGTTGCTCATCTGCGAGGCGGCACCGTCGGAGCCCGGCTGCTGACCCTTCTCCAGCGGCTGGCCGTGCTGGTCGAGCTGGGGCTGGTTCTTCTTGGCGGCGCCGTCGCCCATTAACTATTCTCCCCGTTCGACTCGGGCAGGGCCAGTCTTTCGACCGGCCGGTCTGGGAGAGCTCCCTCCCCCCATATATCAATGCCCAAAACGCCAGGAATCAAAACCCTGCTGAGGGTTGAGGGGATTTCAGATGGTAAGCGGTTGGTTTGATTTGCCAACATGAGGGACGAGCTCCCAGCCTCGCTCGGTGCCTTTGCCAGCATCTATTAGATCTTTATCTATGTCATGGGTAAAACTACGTAGAAAAAGCCATTTTGTTAGCTAATTAACATTTTTCCGGCTAAAACCCGGTCAGTAGATCATCATCTTCAAACAGAAAACGCTGCCGCCTGACCTCATGAACTCACCAGTATCCACCTCTACAGGCTCAAAGCCTCTTTCGCGCAACGCCCCGCACGTGGACTCGGAGCCTCGTTGAAGAACAACGCTGCGTCCCAGCACAAGCGCGTTGCAGGCAAAGTTCTCGGCATCCGAGTCGGACACCTCAATTGAAGCCGGGAGGAATCTTCTGATCAACTCGACACCCTGCTTCTCGAAAGCCGGAGGGTAAAAGAGCGCGGTGGTCTCATCGAGCACGCAGAATGCCGTATCCAGATGATAGAAGCGGGGATTGATCAGGCGGAGCTTGACGACCGGGACATCGAGGAGGTGGGCCAGGATGTCATACGCCCGCTCCTCGGTTCTGAACCCGTGGCCTCCCCAGAGCAACCGCCTGCCAGGATGCCAGACCGCGTCGCCCTGGCCTTCGAACCGCGGCGCCGGCTCGCCGGGCAGGCGCATAATTTTGTAACCCTGCCCGCGAAACCATTCCGTATAAAACGGCACCTCCCGCCGGCGCGATTCGTGCACCATCTCCCCGATGACGACGTACCGGTTGCCCTGCTCGTCCAACCCAGGCAGCACTTGATTGGCGGCGAAAACCATGTCTTCGAGCTCCGGTTGCGGCGAGAGCACTTGCACCGGGTACCCCAACGCTTCAAAGGCACACTTTAGCCCTTCCCATTGCGCCTTCGCAAGTCTGGTGTCGACCGCATTGAGGTTGCCTTCCATAAACGGGTTCTTGGCGTCCTTGATCTCGAAATACCAGGGCTCGCACATAAGTATGCCGGCAGGCTCGCGACGAGCGGGCAGGCGGTAGATCGACAGCCCCGCCGCGTGCTCGGGACTGGCGATCAATCGTGCCCCGACACCGGTTCCAGCGACACTCATTTGCCCTTTACCCCCGTCCGTCACCGTTAATCAAGATCTTACATTCTAGCGCGAAGTGGGTAAGGACAGCCGATTCGAGCCGGCAGCGGGGCGCTAAGGCTCCGAGTAGCCGAGCGTGACCAGAATGCACGGGCCGCCATAGATGACGTTAAGCCCTGCTCGCTCAGCCTTCTCCACTGCCAGCGGGCTCTCCGCCCCGGGCTGCATCCAGATATTTCTCACGCCAGCGGCGATCGCGTCATCAACCACGTGCTCGGTCACCGCCGGCGGTGTTATAACCGAAATCGACTCTACCTTCTCGGGAAGCGAGCCGAGGTCTGAATAGACCGGATCTCCCAGGAGAGTCTTCAGTCGGGGATTGACGGGATAAGCCTTCCATCCGTTGCTCAAGTAGCACAGATAGCACTTGTACCCATACTTGTGCGGACGGTCACTGGCGCCGACTACGCCGAATGCCGGCGCCGAAAGAAATGTCTCGATTTTCCTGCCAAGCGTATCCATGAAGACCCCTCTCCCCCTTTGCCGAGTCCATTTTATCGCCTGCTCTGGCGCATTGCCGCCCCACCCCGTATAATGTCAGACAAACTGTGCGCCCATAGCTCAGCTGGATAGAGCGCGTGGCTTCGAACCATGAGGTCGGGGGTTCAAATCCCTCTGGGCGTGAGGATTTTGGTTACGCCGATTGCTCCAGCCCCTTCGCTTCCTAGCTGAGCCATTCCGCAACCCTGGCCATGCACATGACGCCATAAGGTTTTCGTTCATGTACCTGCAGCAACCCGCGGTAAGAGATCCCTGATTTCCTCGTCGGGTCGAAACTGCACAATGCCCCGTCCTATAACACGCTGCCGGGCGGCTGCCCGGCTTGTCGCTGCTCACTCATTAGCCGATACTCGTTTCTTTCTCATGCCCATGTGCCTCGGATCTTTGTCTGAAGATGTCCTGATAATGGCTCGTGGCGTCATCCGCGTGAAAGACATGCTCGATCTCCTGATCGTCGAAGCATGAACTGACTTCAGGTTGTATGTCTGGAAATTCGCGAGAATAAATGTCACTCCAAACCTCGTTGCAGATTCTCACGAAACGGGCCACCAGTCTCAGGTAATGGGAAATTTCTTTACCTGGCGGCCGGAAATTGGACGTCGGGACCTGGAGGGATTGCCGACAGGGAGTCCGCGCCCGAAAGGCAGAGCCAGCGAGGAGCCGAGGTTCGTGCCGGTGACGATAGCGGAGGTGGAGCTGCCGACGAAGGCCGAGAGGACGCTGCCAGGCGGAATCGAAATTCAGACGCCGGGCGGCTTCCTGATCAAGGTTCCCCCGCGCTCGGGTTTTGCCGACCCGCAGGAACTGCTGGCAGCGATCAAGGAGAGCCAATGCTGAGCCTGGCGCCGACTACCAGGATCTTCCTGTGCGTAACGCCGATAGATATCCGCCGGTCGTTCGATACGCTGGCCGGCCTGGTCCGGAACTTTCTCGGCGAAGATCCGATGTCGGGACACCTTTTTGTTTTCCGTAACCGTGAAGAGGACAAGGTGAAGATGCTCTGGTGGGACCGCGATGGCTATGCGATCTTCTACAAGCGGCTGGAGAAGGGGACGTTCGCCATTCCGGAAAGCGTTGCTGCCGGCGTCGAGATGGACTCGACCACGCTGTCGTTGTTGCTGAGCGGCATTAATTTGGAGCGGGTGAGGAAGCAAGATCGATATACAAATGGGGCCAGGAAAGAACGGGCGAAAATCGCAAGCAACCTTCCAGGTGATGCCGAGCAGCGGTCCACAAAGTGCGACTGGTTGCGGCGACGGCTTCCTTGCTGCGCCCCCTGTACGAACGCATGAAGGTCAGGGTCCTCGAATCGAGGATCGGCTGGACCGATGATACGCCCGTGAAGCTGCAAGACCGGCAGCACGAGCGCAACATGCGAGAAGGGCGAACCTGGGTGCACAGAAGTTGCGTGCATGGCGCATGCCCGGAGAAAGTTTTACGAAGCGCAGACCAGCAGCAAACCGCTGGCCGGAGAAGCGCTTTTACTCATCCAGGAACTGTACGCAATCGAGAGGCGGGCAGCCGCACACGGAAATGAGGAGCGCTGCCAGCTCCGGCAAACCGAAGCGCGTCCGCTCCTGGAGAAGTTCAGGGACTGGCTCAACGAGCAGAGGATGTATGAGCTCCCCAAAAGTCCGACCGGCAAGGCCATTACCTATGCCCCAAACAACTGGGCGGCCCTGTGTGAGTACATTGCTGACGGTGAGCTCACCATCGACAACAATCGATCTGTCGGTAGGGAGGTAGCCGTTTATGCCGGAGGCATTCCGCTGGACCTGCACGCGTCAGCGTGCGCGAGCGATGGGCCCCGGAGCTAGACTCGGTCAGAGCGACGGTGGCAACGGCTCAATCTTTGCTGCCGTTGAGTTGTTCGCCGTCGCTCCGTAACCAGTGGTCCGCTAGTGCTGTGACCCAGCCACCGAGAATGGCGGCCCACCACTGAGAAAGGTGGCCCCTTGACCTGGAAATCGGGGGCCCGTTGGCGTGAGAATCCGCCTCTATATTTGTGGGGTACTTTGAGCGATCATCTGCCGCGAAGTTTGCCAGTACTACAGATTTGTAGTACACTTATGTAGTACTGGCCGGGCCAGCATGAAAATCATTGGCTATAACCAGGAGAGCTTGGACCGCCACGGCATAACAGCCGAGATGATTGACGAGGTATTGGCTGGCTCGATGGTTAGTTATTTCCCTCTGGATGATGAGGATGGCGATACCTGCGAAATGCTTGTGGGCTACACGTTCGGAGAGAAGCTAATAGAAATCGGACTGCGTTATAAGACCGCTGATACCGTGTCCGTCTTTCATGCTCAAACTGTCTCGCCGCAATACAGGAAACTCTACGAAGAGGACTGGCACAATGGCTAAGCTAGACAAAAGACAGCTTGAAAAGGCGCACGAAGACCTAAAAACCGCCGCTCGCAAGCGCATCGCGGAGCGCGGCGTTTTGCAGTTCCGCGCTGATGAGGAAACAATCTTGGCGGTCATCGCGGCGGCCGACAAAGCTAACATGCCGGTCGGAGCGATGCTTCGCCAGTGGGTTCAAGAAAAACTGCAAATAGAAAAAGCCCGGAAAAAGGCGCCGGACCTGGTACAGCGTGTTTCCATCCTTGAACAGGCTGTCAACGACATACAACAGCGCCTGCAATAGCCGGTCAATAGGAATTGCCGTGGAGCCATTGGCGGCGCATCGCAGGTGGTACTTACGGATCACGTCAGGAAAGTCGCAAGAGATGATGGCGGGCGCTAGAATTACCTGATATGCAGGAACCGTTGGCCATTTACGACAATATAGGAAGCGACGAGCCATACTACCGGCTGGTCGAGGAGTTCTATAGGGGAGTCGAGCAGGATCCTGTTCTCAGGCCGTTGTACCCGGCAGACCTGACGGCGTCCAAGCGGCATCTGGCGCTGTTTCTGATCCAGCGCACCGGCGGGCACATGACCTACAGCATGGAGCGGGGTCACCCGAGAATGCGGGCGAGGCACATGCCTTTCGCCATTGGAGTAGAAGAAAGGAACGCCTGGATGCGGCATATGTCTCACGCGTTGGCACTGGTGCCCGAGTTCGAGCCTTACAGCGAAGCCCTCAGCAACTTCTTTGGCGAGTTTGCCACATTCCTGATCAATCAGGTCACCTGACCTGACCGCGCTGTACCCCGAGCACAGCCGACTTGCTGAAGCGCTGCACCACGTCGACCAATGCCCGCTCAAGCCCAACCTGCTCGAGTTCTTCAAAAGGTATGGTGTGAACGTATTGATAGCGGGCACCATAATTTATCAGATTCTCGCCCAAATCGAGCAGGTAATTGCGCCCTCTCATATCGTCGCCACCGATCTGCAGGAAAACGACGGTCACCTCTCCTGGCCCCGTCATTCGTTGACTGGCGCTGATCAATTCTTCCCTGACCATCCGCGGCTCCGGCTTGGGCCAGGGAAGTCCGTCCGTAATCACCGCAATGAGAAGCGGTTTTCCTCCCAGAGCACGCTGAGCGAAGAATTTGTCCAGCCGGGCGGTCAGTGGCTCACAAAGACAGGTGCCCAGTTGAAAGTCATGCCGCTCCAGCACGTCTACGATGTCCTGGGGACTCGCGTGCTCGAGAGTATCGAACTCCGTGGCAAAACGAGTGATCGTCAGCCCATTCCGCGTGTATGGCGCCAGCCCTCCAGCTAGGTCGGCAGCCTGATAGGCGCACCAATCCCAGCGCGACAACCCGCCCGGGCAGTCGCGCCTCCGCATGGACAGCGATCTGTCGATGATAAACTCCAGATTGTAACGAGCAAGAGTTTGGATTCGCTGCGCCCGCAAAGCAAACGGCGCCTGGGTTGCCGCATTAGCCGGAAGAGGCTGGCGATTCATCGTGTCGACGCTGGCGGTTTCCCTATGCAATCTGGTAGGGGTGGCGACGCCCAGGTAAAGGCGTGCCGCATAAGTGCGCCCATTGCGGCTGATCGTGATGGTGAATTTGTCACCTTCCGCCTGCGCATCCAGAACCAGGTCTCCTTCCGCCAGTCCCCTGTGATAGGCCTCGGTTCCTGGACGAACCTGATCGATCTGGACACGTCCTTTGCTATCCCTGCCGCAGGTCATACCGAGCCTGGCCTGCAGCTCGTCTGTAAGGATTCCGAAGGAACTGACCTCTCCCTGAAGGAACGCCGCCTTGCCGGCTCCCTCAGTACCGGCCGTGTCCGCCTGAGCAGGGTTCGCCTGCCAGAGCAGGGCCGCGATAAGCACAATGACGGTTAATCCTGGCTGCGTTTTCAAGATCGGACCGATCGTCGATCGGGAGCTACCTATATCTACATACGCTCCCGGACCCCCAAAAGTTCAATTTTGCAGATTAAAAATCTTGGTTATTAGGGGCTCGATCGTCTGTTGTGGCCAGGTAAATCCGGTTCTTGCATGCGGTATCCGCAGCGGCTAACAGCTCGACCTCACCGGGCCGTAATCTGGAGCTTCACCTCAGGCTTATTGACCTGAAATCTCGCCTTATCAAACGGGGCGGGACCGAATCGCCCTCTGACGTTGTTCGAGAACCCGTACTGGACCTTGGGAATACCGAACGCACCTTTCAGAAACTTGCCGCTGTTTTCCTCGTCGTGGAACAACTTGATCGCATAAGCGCCATACGGCACTCCGGTAAATGTATAAGTTGCCTGCTGTCCGGAAATCTTCACAGCTGCTCGCTGAAAAGCCTTATCCCCCGAGCCGTCGTCTTCCTTATAGGCGCTCTCGGTGTTGAACATGGCGATTCGCACCGTACCCTGATCGTTGTTGAGACCGGTCACGGTTACGTCAATGTTGGCGGTATCGGCTGCCAGAGCTGCGAGCGGCGCCAGAAGCAAGGGCAGGACAGCGGTAATGAATTTGGGCATCGCATGAATCTCCTTCTTCAGTGTGGAAACAGTTGTCCGTGAAAGCCGAACGGGATGAGTTCCGGAAGCACAGCCCGGGCGCGCTCCTCCATGGTCTTCGCGTCTAAGACAAGCAGGAACGACCTTCCGCCCTTTCCGTCGAGAACCACGGAGAGAATCGCTCCTTCATCCTCCGCTTGCGAACCCGGGCGCGCGGCAAAAACAGGCTCCCCCGGAAACGCGCCATCCTGGCTCCAGACGCGCACATCTCCAGTTTGCAAGTTCACCTTCGAGAGCTGGTCGAGGAACGTCCCGCCGCTGCTCTGTGAGCAGCCATAGGCAAATGTATAGGCTTTGCCGTTGCATGAGCCATAGTTGATTCGAGGAAGCTCGACGTTGCCTTCAACAGGTCGTTCCACCTCCACCGACCGGCTGGTGAGATTCAAGACGAATCGCTTGAGACGCGCGTTGGCAACGCTCTGATCGGGCGACAGCAGATTGGAAAGGCGCAACTGATCGACAATGGCGGCATTCTCATAAACAGCCGCGTCGATCATGATTCTGTCACCGTCTTCGAAAGCATTTACGTGATGAAAACAGAAGCACGGATCTGATACCAGGCTGGCGGTTACCCGCCTCTCACTCTTGTCGACGACCAGAAAGCGGGTCGCCGAATCCTGACGCCAGTGGTAATTTTCGATGTAAGGTTTAAATCCGAACACCAGCTCGAGCGGCTCCAGCAGAAACGGGCATTCCATGAGAACAACAAACCGTTTCGTCATGGCAAAGCTGTGGACATAGCCGGGTCTGGAGACCGGCACGGAGGCAAGCAGCTCTCTTTTCGCAGAATCTGGCGCGATGGAGAAGAACTGATAGTAACTCTCGAGCGACACTCGCGTGAGCAGGTTGAACCCATATCCGGTATCCGGGTCGAAATGAGGATGTGCCGTGGTGATCTGCCCCTTCAACCCGTCGTCAAACTCGAAGGACCCGACAGCGGACAGGTCCTGCAGCGAAAACTCGTTGATGTTCGCAGTCTCCGTCAGTGCCAGACAACGTCCGGCCAGACGCGCCACGTTGACATTCGTGTTGTCTGTTAGCGGCGGCGAGAAGATCGAAGCAATCTTCTCCACGACCGACCTGCGGCCGGATGTCCCGAACTCCTGGCTTGCCAACCGCCGCCATCGCATAGCATTCTTATAAGCTCGGCTTTCGATAAACCGTGATCTGTAGGACACCGCGCCACCGGCTATGGCGAACTTGTGCAATTTGGCCAGACCGTCGAACCAGTGGTTCACGGAATCCCCGCCAACGGTGAACAGAGCCGGCCCGTTCCTCACCAGATCCACTGCAAGCCAGTCCGGAACCTGACCCTCGATCGAAAGCGGGGTGTCCCCACGCTCCTCCGGCTGGCTCGAAAAGCCCAGCGTCCACTCTGGGCCTCGCGTTTTGCTCACGGTACCGTTCTCATCACCGGTTTATCCGCCGAAAAGCTTGTAAGCCAGTAATATGCCGGCGATGCCGCCCACAGCGCCGCCAATTACAGAGCTCAAGGACAGAAAGTCGGCGCCCCACAGGGTCGGAATGTAGCCGCCCACCCAGCCGCCCACAAATGCTCCGAGATAGAGAACCCACTTGGATGGCGCCGCCTTCATCATTGACAACTCCGGAGGGGGATTATAGTTTAAGCCATCGAGGCTACTCAAGACAGCTCCTCTTACCAGACTCCCGGCACCCAGCGGTAGCGCACCCGCTCCGAGTACTCCCTGTAGCCGGCAAGATCGCCGGTCAGCAGGCGCTCTTCCAGGAGCGTTCGATAAACGAGATAGAGCACTAGAGGGACGTCAGGCACAAGAGCCAGCCACGATCCCAGCGCCGGAGCCTGGCTCAAGAACGCCAGTGCCGCAAATGCGTAGCCGGGATGACGGATCCATTTATACGGCCCGGTGGTGATGACTTGCTGCCCCCGCTCCGGCTGCAGCCTGATTGCTGAGGAAAAGAACCTGTTTACCGCCATTGCCCAGAGGAAGCCCGCCCATCCAATCGCCACACCGGTCAGCGCGACAAATTGAACGCCGACCGGAACAAAGTCCGCGATGTGCAGCCTGCCCACGTCCAGGGCCGCCAGGCCAAAATGCAGCAAGAAGAGCACCGTCAAGACAAGGCGGCCGAATGGATCTGCGTCCTTTCCTGCGGGGTGAAGGCGCTCCGAGAAGAGCTCCCGATCGATGAAGTTTATGCCAATCGATACGAGGACCAGCTGTACTGCAAGCACAGCCCAGAAGAATGGGAGCCTCCACGTACCGGCAAGCCAAAACATGGCTGCTCCAAGTGCGACGTAGGTCACGAATGTGATGAAGATGGCGAATGTGGGTGTCATGGGAGATCGTTCGCGGTGCCTACATTTATACATTATTGCGTTGTATAGTGTTCTTGGGGCCGCACGCCCGGCGGCGCCGGCCTCACGCGCAAACGCGGGGGAGTGGTACGTGGCTTCAGCAAGTGCTTCCATCCCGGCAGAAGTGCACGGCAACGGGCGCTTCGTCCGCCCGCGCAAAGACTTTCGGGCGGCGTATCTCAAGACACATGAGGAAGGCAGGCTGCAGGAGAAGGTGGAACGCGCCGTGGCTGGTCTTGCGGATTGCACAGTGTGTCCGCGCAATTGCCACGTCGACCGCCTGTCAAACAAGATTGGCGTCTGCAAATCCGGGCGGTTTGCCCGCGTCTCCTCGCACTTCCCCCATTTCGGCGAAGAAGACGTTCTCAGGGGCTGGCGCGGGTCCGGCACCATCTTCTTCGCCTGGTGCAACTTGCGATGCGTGTTTTGCCAGAACTTCGAGACCAGCCAGATTGGCCTGGGCGCCGAGTTGAAGCCCAAAGAGCTTGCCGGGCTGATGATCGAGCTTCAAGACAGGGGCTGTCACAACATCAACTTCGTGACGCCCGAGCACGTGGTTCCTCAGATTCTGGAGAGCTTGCCTTATGCCATCGAGCAGGGGCTGAAGCTGCCGCTCGTCTACAACACGAGCGCCTATGACAGCCTGGAGAGCATCGAGCTGATGGACGGCGTCGTGGACATTTACATGCCCGACTTCAAGTTCTGGGACAGGGAGCTCGCCCGCAAATATACGCTCGCTCCCGACTATCCGGAAGCCGCCCACCGTGTCATCAAGACGATGCAAGAGCAGGTCGGCGACCTGGTGGTTGACGAGGACGGTCTGGCGCTGAGGGGCGTGATCGTGCGTCATCTGGTGATGCCGGGGATGATCGATGATGCCCGCCGGATCATGCATTATCTAGGCGCAGAGATATCGCGGGACTTGCAACTTGGTTAGAGAGCGCTTAGAATTCTGAGTAAGTCGAATTCATGCATAACCCTTTTGCCGGTCTGCCAGGTGGTATCACAGGCAGTGTCAGTTTAGTCCTAAGCATCCGCGCAGAATCCGGCAACAGGGAGCATCGATACTTCAGTGACAAACATTCCACCGCTTCCGGCGGTCGGACCTGTCACGCTTTTGTTCCGATAGGAGGTTAGCCATGAACCGTGCAGAAGAACTGAGAACGCTAGCCAACGTGCAAGAAGAGATTGGAGATTACAACGCAGCCCTGGAGCTTCATCGCCGCGCGTTTCTCCTGCAGGAAAAGGCCGTTGGAAAAAGCAGCCCCGAGCTTGCGCCTTTCATTTATGAGCTGGCCATGGTGCACGGGGCCCTGGATCACGACGGTGAAGCAGCCAGGTTGCTGAATTGGTTGGTGACGATGGTGCCGGCCGACCACCCGCTCCGCGATGAAGCCAAACTGGTGCTGGCAGAGCTCAAGCAGGCACAGAGCGCGGCCTAGCCGATCTGTGTGTGAGTTAGAGCCGCCATAACAGACCGCTGTGTCCGGCTAGGGATTTACCTGGCTGAAGCTGCCATGTCGGGCGGTGACGGTCTGCAGGCAGGCTGCCATCTTGGTGACCTTGGCCACTACCGCCTTGTCTTCCCTGTCGCCGCTGCGAAGCGCGCGAGACAGCACGGCGCTGTTCTGCATCATCGAGATGAGCGATACCTCGCTGCGGCGCAGGTGATGCTCACCGGCGTTGTAGCTGCTCGTCCGGCGGCGGCTCACCCGGTCGGCGTGCATCGCCCTGGCGATGGTCAGCGCGTTGCGGCCGACGACGAGTTCCTGACCGGCCCGCAGGTTGACGCACTGGTTGTCCACGCAGACCGTGACGCCGGCAGCAGCCTGGTCGTAGAGATTGCGGACCTTGAGAACGCCGTCATAGCTGCGGATCAGGGCGATGCCGCCGGCGGACACGGAGACAGTATGGGCGCCGGTGTTGATGACCGTCATCTTGTGCGATGACACGAGGATTTCGCCGCGATCCAGGGAGACAACTCCGGACTGCGAATCCACGGCTACCTGCGCCCGCCCGGCGTGCTTGATCACCGCGCTCGCCGCGACTACGGTGGCGATGCCGGCCTCAGTCCGGATGGCAGCGGCGGTGGTCGGGGTGAAGCTGACCGGCTGGAGCTCGGAGGCGCCGTCGCCCAGCTCATCCACCTGCTTGTCGGTCAGATCCAGCTCGTAAGACGTCGGTCTCTGGGCACGCCCAGGCTTGGCTCCGGCCGCCGAATTGAGCGGGACAGGATACGAGGCGTCGGCTTCACCCTCACGGTATTCGTACTGACCGGAACCGAATTCTGTCCTGGTGACCTGGCCGGTCGGCTGGGAATTCACCGGGGCATTCTGGACCGCTCCGCGCGTGACCGGCGTCATGTCGAATACGTTTACGCTGCCGGCCGGCACGGCTGACGGAATGGTCGGCATGAAGAGGATAGGGGCCGGAGCAGAAGCGGCACTTACGTTCCCGCTCAAGCCGGAAACTTGCGGGGCAGCGGCGCCGCCGCCGGCCGACGGCGGGTCAGCCTTCATATAGACGCCGCTCTGGAGGGTGATCGCGGAGGCACCCAGCCCGCCGGTGCTGAATACGATGTTGCTACCTATGGCATTAAGGCTGATGCCGCAGCCGAGCGCCGTGATACCCTGAGCGCCGAAGTACACCTGACCGCCGTTCTGTTTTGTAACCGAAACGTTGGAAGGCGCGCTGCCGAGCACGGGGCTCGTCGGCACGGCGCCGATAGCCACGTAGATATTGCCCAGTCCGGTCGTGGACGAGTGGGTGTAGGCAAACAGGTTGGCGTTCTGCGCGAAGTTTATCGAGCCGGCGCTGGTGTCCGTATCTTGCAATGTGATGTTGCCCTCGTTGGCGTAGAGGTGCGCTCCGCTCGTTACGTTCAGGGCGCCCTTACCGGCAACCAGGGTAATCGAGCCGTTGTTGGCGGTGATATTGCCGACCGACAGCCCGGAGTTCATCGCATCGAGATAGAAGTAGGTGCCGGAGCTGCCGGAGACGGTGACCGTGCCGTTGATGCTTGCCTGGGTAACGCTCACCGAGCCGGAATTGGACGACAGGCTGCTCAGTCCACCACCCGCGTCCAGGTCACCGGTGCCGGCGATGAGCAGGTTGCCGGAGCTGGCGGCCAGGGAGACGAGTTGATGCGCGCTGAAGCTGCCGTTGTTGGTGACCGTCAGCGTTCCACCCGAGTTGGAGATGGTCAGATTGCTCAACGCGCTTACGGTGCTGTTGTTGGTCATGGTCAAGCTTCCGCCGGAGTTCGAGACCAGCACCTGGTCGTTGCTGCTGGTCAGCGTTCCGTTATTGCCGACGGTCATGCTGCCACCGCTGTTCTGGATCGCCAGCTGCCCGTAGGAGCCGACCGTTGCGCCCACTTCGTTGGTGAACTGCATGTTGCCGCTTATGGCGCTGGAGAACATCACCTGACCATTGGTGCTGGTTATCGAGCCGCTGTTGTCGATAGTCGTGGAGCCGTTACCGCCGGCGCAGCTCCCGTTATCGCTAATCTGCACCGTGCCGTAACCCGTGATGCTTCCGCTGTTGCTGAAAGCCAGCCCGCCGCCCGAATTCTGAATGAAAACCTGCTGCGCCGTGCTCGTCATGCTGCCGCTGTTGGTGAACGTCGTGGCACCGCCGCTGTTCGACACCTGAAGCTGCTGTTGCGAGCTTATTGCATTGGTGTTCAAGAATTGCAAGGAGCCATTGCTGGTCGCCACCTGGACCTGTCCGGTCTGGCTGGTGATTGTACCGTTGTTCACGACAGAGGCGGTCGGCGTTGCTGTCGGCGGCGCAAACGCCGACGAGGAGTTGGCAACGGCCCAAACGTTCACGCCATAATCGCCGCCCTGGCGGTTCTGATCGGAGTCCCAGGCCTTCATGACCACAAAGTAGGTTCCGCTCGGAAGCCCGGACGGCAGGCTTACCGACAGCGTATCCTGGTACTTGTCTCCGGTCTTCGAGGTGCTTGTAATCGGAGTCACGGTCGGAGTGCCCGATGCAACCACATTGCCGCTGGCGTCCATTATCTGGTACGTGGGCGCATGACCGCTGCTTGTGCTCAATGCGGTCTCGTCATGGTAGGTGGTGCTGAGGGTCAGAGCAGAGCCGGAAGCCGCGACCAGAGTCTGAACGGCGGTCGACTGCGAGCCGAGCACGTACTCGGTGCTGGTGCCGGCAAGCGCATCGGCGAAGGCAATCAGGCTGTTGAGCGGCGCCGCCGTCGAGCCTGTTCCGACGTTGCTTATCTGAACGTCCTGGTAGGCTGTCATGGTGCCGCCATTGCTGAAGACCAGGTTGCCACCGTTGTTCTGGACCTGAATTCCGCCGCTGGCCGAGGTGAACGAGCCATTGTTGCTGAATGTCATTGCCCCGCCGTTGTTGCTGACGGAGATCTGACCTGAGGCGCTGACCGTGCCGTCCGCAGTGTTAGTGAACTGCATATTGCCGTTGATGTTGCTGGAGATAACGATCTGATCGTTGATGCTGGTTATCGATCCGGAGTTGTAGATCGTGGTCGAGCCCCCACTTGCGCCGCTTCCATTATCGGTTATCTGGATCTGGCCGTTGGCGGTGATGGCGCCGCTGTTCGTGAACGACAAGCCGCCGCCATTGTTTTGAATCTCAAATTCAGCAACCCCGCCCCTGCCGCAGAAAGTGCTCGAAGTGTTGGCTGCGGTGATGGTGCCGCTGTTGGTGAACGTCAGCCCGCCCCCGGTGTTCTGTATCTCAATCTCGTTTGTGGCAGAGGAGATGGTACCGCTGTTGGTCACGGTCAGGCTGCCGCCGTTGTTGCTCAAATTGACCTGGCCATAGGCGCTGATCGTGCCGGTGGAGCTGAACTGCAGGTTGCCGCTGTTGGTGTCGATATCGATCTGATCGGCCTGGCTGATAAGCGAGCCGGAATTGACGAATGTGCTGCCGCTGCTCCCAACCGGTCCGTGATCCGTTACTTCCAGCTCCCTGTATGCAGTAATGGAACCGCTGTTATTGAAGCTCATGCTGCCGCCGTCGTTCTCAATCTCCACCTCGCCGGTGGCGCTGGACATGCTGCCCGTGTTGATGAAGGACAGGCTGCCGCCGTGGTTCTCCACCGAAAGCTCCTCGTGGGCGCTCAAGGTGCAGGTCGTGCAGTTCGGGTTGTTGGAGTTCGTGAACTGCAGGCTGCCACCGTTGCTCGTGATCTCGACTTCGTCGGTCTGGCTCGTTATGGTGCCCGAGTTGTTGAAGATGGCCAGGCCCCCGGCGCTGTTAACGCCGTTGGCAGTCACTTCAAACTCTTGATAGGCGGTGATGGTGCAGAGGTTGTTGAAGTTGACGGTGCCGCCATTTGCCGTGACATCGACCTGACCCGTCTGGCTCTGCATCGTGCCGGAGTTCGTAAAGTTCACGCTTCCGCCGTTGGCGGTTACTTCGATACTCCTGTAGGCGGTGATAATGCCGGAGTTGCTTACGTTGATTCCGCCGCCCCTGTCCGTAAACTCAACTTCGCCGGCCGTGCTCTGGAGCGTTCCAGAGTTATAGAAGGTGACAACGGAACCTTTGCCGCTGTTGGTGAAGTTGATGTCGCCCACCGCAATGATGGTGCCGGTTCCCGCAACAGGCGCATAGGCGCAGGTGCCGCAACCACCCTGCTGCTGGGTGCCGCTCGGCGTGCCCACGTTATTGACTGTTGTGCCGCCGTTGAAGGTCAGCCCGCCGGGCGAGCTGATAGTGCCGTAGTTGTTGATGGTCTGGCTGGTCGAGCCGCCAAAGGGCGTGATTCCGCAGCAGCCGGATGTGACCGCGGCGTCGCTGAAGGTGACGGTGCCTGACGTGGCGCCGGCCTGCAGCGTGCCGTAGTTGTTAAGCACCGCGGAATTGACGTCGATATTGTAACTTTCCACAAGAGCTCCCGAGCCAATCGTCACCGTGTTCGCTGCAAGCATGAGCGTGCCGCCGGACAAAGTCTGATCGACGGTGGCACCACTGGCAACGCTGAGGATGCCCGTTCCGGAGGCGACGGAGATTGTCGAGGCGGTGATGCTGCTCAAAGACAAGCTGCTGCCGGTTGCGCCCGCCGAGAAGGATGTCGCGGCGCTGCCGCCTACCGTGCCCGCTATCGTGCTCTGGCAAACGGAGACGCTGCCGTTGCTGCTGGTGAACGTCGCCCCGGCCGCGCTGGAAAGCGTCCCGGAGCCCTGCACGTTGATGCTCGGGCTGCTCGACATGGAGATTGCCTCTCCAGCGCTCAGGGTGCCGTTGTTGGTTACCGTGAGCGTGCTGGTGCTGTTGTTCTGAACGGTCAGGTTGTCCGCCACGGAGACAGTGCCGGAGTTGACGATGGTGCCGGTTGTCATGGTGGCGCTGCCCGTGGAGGCTACCGCGACGTTGGCGTTGACCGTGATTGGCGTTCCGACCGTGGTCATATTAACCACCGAGCCGTTCAGGTTGAGCGCCGCGGCAGCGGTGCCGGAATCGGCAAATGTAAGCGACTGACCGCCCGTAGGCGCGATGTTGATCGTTCCACCGTTCGTCGAGACCGTGGCCGAGGAGCCGGACGGGGCGGTGAAGGTGAGCGAGTTGTTAGCGGCGCCGGAGTCGAAGTTGATGGTAGAGGCCCCGCTCGCTGAGATCGCTGAGCCTGCGTTCATGGCGACGGACGGGCTGCTGACGGTAAGGGTGGAGCCGCTGCCAATCGTCTCGGTGGTGCCGGCGGCAACAACGACCGAAGCGCCGGCCGACTGGGCGTCGAAGGCAACACTGCCGGAGGCGCCGTCTGTGAATGTCTCGGAGCCGTTAAAGGTGAGGGCGTTAGCCCCGGAGGCGGTCAAGACAATTGCGTCAGCCCCGCTGCCCGTTACGGACATGGTACCGGTGCCGCCGATTGTGAGGGCGCCGGAGCTCGTCACGGAGACGTTGCCACCGTTGGCGCCCGAGGTGACCGTGCCGTTGTTGACCAGGACCGGCGTGCTGATCGCCACATTGCCGTCAGGCGAGGAGACCACGCCGGTACCGGCGACCGTGATGCTTGCCGACGAGGCGAGAGACAGTCCGGCGATGCCGGTCACGGCCCCTGCCAGCGACATCGTGCCCGTGGCGGTCGTGTTCTGCATGTTAAGCACATTGGCGCTCACGTTGCTGCCGGCGCTCGTCACGACGTTGCCGCCGACGTTGAGGTTAAGCGTTCCGCTGCCGGTCAGGTTCCCGGTGCCTGTCACCTGCAGCGCCGGTACGGCCTGGGTGGTCGAGATATTCACGGTCGACGAGGCGGCGCCGGTGAACTGCTCATTGCCGCCGACAACAAATGTCTGGGTCGTGCTCGAGCTTGTGAGCGCAACGTTGAGCGTCTGGATACCCTGCAGGGTCAGCGTGACGTTGGCAGGCACGTTATCGGCTGTAACAGTGGAGCTGGCCAGCGCGTTTTGACCTATGACAGCGTTGCCGCCAACTGAGACCATGCTGCCGTTCACCACCAGCACGCCACCGGCAATATGTGTAGCCTGCAGTCCAAGCACTACCCCTACTGTTGCCGGGTCTGTCAGGTCGAGGCTCGTCAGAAGCGATGGAGCCTGGCCGTTATTCAACACCTGGATTCCGTCTATATAGAGGTTGCCGCCAACGGTCACCGTGCCCAGGGAGAAGGTCCCGCCGTCGGTCAGATAACCGCTGCCGCCGGTGCTGATGTTGATTGTGGAGGCGGTGGTATTGATGGTGGCGGAGGAGGTGCCGATGTTGCCGGTGCCGCTGCCCAGGGTGATTGTCGGCGTCGTAATGATCGTTCCGGCAGCTTCCGTGATGTTGCCGGAGCCGTCCGCGCTGATGGTTGTGCTGCTGCTGCCGTTGATGTTGCCGTTAATCGCGATCGAGCCGTTGGAGCCAGGCGCGGTCGTCAGGCTGACGGTCGTGCCGGACAGGGTCGCGTTGTCGGTGATATTGCCGTTGGCGGTCAGGCTGAGCGAGCCGCCAGCTGAGATGGTTCCGGTCGTGGTCAGACTGCCGCCGTCGGTCACGACGAGCGATCCGCCAACGGAGGACGAGGTCATGGTAGCCGAGCTGGTGTCATTGATTGTGGCGGAGCCGCCGGTGGACACGCTGAACGAGCAGCAGTTCGCGTCGGTGATGTCTATGTTGCCGGTGCCGGAAGCGAGCGTGAGGGTGCCGGTTGTGATGACACTGCCGGATGCGGCTTGCGTTATGTTGCCGGAACCGCCGGCGGTCAGGGAAACGGACCCGAAGCAGCCGCCGGTGCTGACGTTGCCGTTAACAAGGACGTCGTCGCCGGATGTGCCGGTGGTGGTCAGCGAGATGTTGCCGTTGTTGGCGGTGATGTTGCCATTGTCAGTCAGTGTTCCAACGGAGCTGAGCGAGATGCTGCCGCTGGCATTGGTGCTGATTATGTTGCCGTTGTCAGTGAGGTTGCCGCCCGCAGTCATCGAAAGGTTGCCGGTTACGGTGACGGTAGCGTTGCTGACCAGGTTGCCGGTGTCGGTCATGGTGAGGTTGCCGGCATTCAGGGTACCGGCCGTCGTCAGGTCGCCCGTATCGGTGACATTGAAGTTGCCGCTGACGCTGGAGGAGGTGACCGTGGTGGAGGCGATGTCGTTAACGGTCGCGTTGCCGGCCGTCACCGCGCTCAGCGAGCCGGCGTTGGTGTCCGCAATCGTGATGTTGCCGCTGCCGGAGGCCAGGGTGAGGGTGCCGGTGGAGATCAGGCTGCCCGACGCTGCCTGCGTGATGTTGCCCGAGCCGCCGGCGGAGATGGTGGTGGTGCCGGAGGCGCCGGTGCTCAGATTGCCATTTACCAGGATGTCGTCGCTGGAGACCCCGGTCGTGGTCAACGTGATGTTGCCATTGCTTGCGGTGATATTGCCGTTGTCCGTCTGGGTGCCCGCAGAACTCAGGCTCACGCTGCCGGTGGTCGCCGAGATGTTGCCGTAATCGGCAAGCGTGCCTCCAGAAGACAGGCTCGCACTGTTGTTCGCCGAGATATTGCCGTTGTCGACCATGGCGCCGCCAGAGCTGAGGATGACGTTGCCGCCGGTGCTAGTCAGGCTGCCGTTGTTGGTCAGCGTACCAGTGGCCGTCTTGATGATGTCGCCGGCGGCAACGATATTAGCGTTGTCGGTCAGGTTGCCGGTGTCGGTCAGCGTAACCGTGCCGGCAGTAATCGTGCCGCTGTCGCTCAGGTTGCCGGTGTCGGTGACCGTGAAGTTACCGCCGACAGTGGAGGTGGTGATGTTGGTTGAAGCGACGTCGTTGATGATCGCATTGCCGGTCGTCGACGCCGCCAGCGAGCCGGCGTTGGTATCGGTAATCGTGATGTTGCCCGAGCCTGAGGTCAGCGTCAAGGTGCCGGTGGAGATCAGGCTGCCCGAGGCAGCTTGCGTGATGTTGCCGGAGCCGCCGGCGGATATCGTGGTGGTGCCTGCTGCGCCGGTGGTCACGTTACCGTTCACCAGGATGTCGTCACTGGAGACCCCGGTTGTGGTCAACGTGACGTTGCTATTGCTTGCGGCGATATTGCCGTTGTCCGTCTGGGTGCCCGCAGAACTCAGGCTGACGCTGCCGGTGGTCGCCGAGATGTTGCCGTTGTCGGTCAACGTGCTACCGGAGGTGAGGCTGGCGCTGAGGCTGGCCGAGATGGTGCCGTTGTCGACCATGGCGCCGCCCGAGCTGAGAATGACGTTGCCGGCGGTGCTGGTCAGGCTGCCGTTATTGGTCAGCGTGCCGGTGGCCGTCTTAATGATGTCGCCGATGGCAACGATGTTGGCGTTGTCGGTCATGCTGCCGTTGTCCGTCAACGTAACCGCGCCGGCAGTAATCGTGCCGCTGTCGCTCAGGTTGCCGGTGTCAGTGACTGTGAAGTTACCGCCGACAGTGCAGGTCGTGATGTTGGTCGAGGCAACATCGGTGATCGTCGCGTTGCCGGTGGTCGACGCTGACAGCGAGCCGGCGTTGGTATCGGTGATCGTGATGTTGCCGGAGCCGGAGGACAGGGTGAGCGTGCCGGTCGAGATCAGGCTGCCCGTCCCCGCTTGCGTGATGTCACCGGAGCCGCCTGCGGAGATTGTCGTGGTTCCGGTCGTGCCGGTCGTCAGGTCACCGTTTATAAGGATGCTGTCATTGGAAACGCCCGTCGTCGTCAGTGAGATATTGCCACTGTCAGCAACGATAGTCCCGTTATCCGTCAGGGTACCGACCGCAGTCAGGCTGACGCTGCCGGCGGTCGCCGTAATGCTGCCGTTGTTGGTCAGTGTTGCGCCGGCAGTGGCGGAGACCGAGCCGCTGCTCAGCGTGCCGTTCAGCGTCGTATCCGTGCCGGACGCCAGCGTCGTGTTGTTGATGACCGTGATGTCACTGGTCGCGCTCGTCGTCAGCGTCGTGCCGGCGGTGACAGCCAGCGAACCAGCGTTAATCGTGCCGCTCAGCGTGGTGTCATTGACCGATGTCAGGCTCGTGCTGCCCGAGGTGGTGATCGAGCCGGTCGCAGACAGGCCGGCGCCGGCGTTGGCGGTCAGCGTGCCGCTGGTGAGCGCGCCGCCCAGGTTCATGTCAGCGCCCGAGGCAAGCGTCGTGTCCGCGCCGACCGTCGTCGTTCCAGTCGTCGTCAGGATCCCGCCGGCATTGACCGCAAGCGAGCCGCTGCTCAAAGTGCCGTTCAGCGTCGTATCCGTGCCGGACGCCCACGTCGTGTTGTTGATGACCGTGATGTCACTGGTCGCGCTCGTCGTCAGCGTCGTGCCGGCGGTGACAGCCAGCGAACCAGCGTTGATCGTGCCGCTCAGCGTCGTGTCATTGACCGATGTCAGGCTCGTGCTGCCCGAGGTGGTGATCGAGCCGGTCGCAGAGAGGCCGGCGCCGGCGTTGGCGGTCAGCGTGCCGCTGGTGAGCGCGCCGCCCAGGTTCATGTCAGCGCCCGAGGTAAGCGTCGTGTCCGCCGCGACCGTCGTCGTTCCGGTCGTCGTCAGGATCCCGCCGGCATTGACCGCAAGCGAGCCGCTGCTCAGCGTGCCGTTCAGCGTCGTATCCGTGCCGGACGCCAGCGTCGTGTTGTTGATGACCGTAATGTCACTGGTCGTGGTCGTCGTCAGCGTCGTGCCGGCGGTCACACTCAGCGAACCAGCATTGATCGTGCCGCTCAGCGTCGTGTCATTGACCGATGTCAGGCTCGTGCTGCCCGAGGTGGTGATCGAGCCGGTCGCAGACAGGCCGGCGCCGGCGTTGGCGGTCAGCGTGCCGCTGGTGAGCGCGCCGCCCAGGTTCATATCAGAGGTAGAACTGAGCGTGGCGCCGTTGGTCACGGTGACCGAGCCGGTGGTCGCAAGCGTCGTGCCCGCCGTGGCGTTGAGCGTGCCGGCGGACAGCGTGCCACCGAGCGTCATACTGGCGCCGGAGGTAAGGTCACCCACGGCACCTACCGCAACGGTTCCGACGGTAGCCAGCGAGCCGGGTACGGTCAAGGTCAGGTTCTGACCGACGTTGGAGCTGGTCAGCGTGACTGCCGAGGCGGTGTCGTTGACGGTGGCCGAGCCGGCGGTCACCAGAGACAGGGTCGGCGCCGAGACGTTGTTGGCGGCGATTTCGCCGGAGCCGGATGCCAGGGTGAGGGTGCCGCCGGAGGTGATCGAGCTGCCGGAGACAGTCTGGGTCACATTGCCGGTGCCGTCGGCGGCAAGCGTCACATCACCCGAGCCGGCCAGCGTTCCGGTAACGGTAATGTTGCCGTTGCTGAGCGTGGTGATATCAGCGGTGCCGGTGGAGAGGGTTCCCGTGACCGTGGTGTCGCCGTTGGAGACCGTGTTGAGCGCTCCGGTCGAAAGCGTGCCATCCAGGGTCATGCTCGCGCCCGAGGAGAGGGTTGCCGTTCCGCCGACGCTGTTGGTGCCTGTGGTCGTGAGGGTACCCGCGGTGGTGAGGGTCATATCCGCGCCGACGTTGGTGGCGGTGATGCTGACAGCACTGTTGGTGTCATTGATGGATGCCGAGCCAGCCGCGGTGACGACCAGATTGGAGGCGTTCAGGCTGCTGAGGTCGATGCTCCCGGAGCTGGATGTGACGGTGAAGACGCCTCCGGAGACAATCGAGCTGCCGGACTGCACTTCGGTAATGTTGCCGGAGGCCGACAGGGTGATCGTCGAGGGCGAGGTCGTGGCACCTTCAACGCTCAGGTTGCCGCCGTTGGCGCTCACCTGGATCGGTCCGGAGGAAGCCAGCAACTGGGAGGTCGTCAGGTCGCCTTCGGCGGTGGTGATGTCTATGGTGGAAGCATTGACGCTCACGGAGCCGCTCATCTGCTGAACGTTCACGCTCACCGCTCCGCTGCCGCCATTGAAGTCGATCCCCTGGGCCGAAATCACGCCGCCTGCCGGGCCGCCGCTAACCGTGATGGCCCCGGCAGTTTGATTATTCAAGAGGATCTGTCCGGCAACCGCGCTCAGGACGGAGCCTGCGCCCATCGCTACCGTAAGCGAGTTGTCGGCAGCCGTGCTCTGAATGATGATGTCGCCGCCCGTGCTGGCGAGCGTTCCGGCAAGCGCCACGCTGGTCGTGGCGAGCGCCACCGTCTGGCTGGCGGTTATGGCGGAGCCGGCATCGACGCTCACCGTGTTGCCGGTGATGTTCATCGCGCCGGTCACGTTCTGAACCGCAGAGGTGAAGTAGACGCTGCCAGTGTTGGCCACGAGGTTGGTCACCGGGGAAACGATGGCGCCGGTGCCGCTGATGGACAGATCGCCCGTCGTCTGTACGGTAAGCGTACTCCCGGCCTGGATGAGGCCGTTATTGCCGATCGAGGAGACACCGAGCGTAAGGGAGCCGTCCGACTTGAGCGAGCCGGTGCTGGCAATCTGCAGCAACGGCAGCTGCTGGTTCGGATTCGAGGAGGTGATGTTGAAGATGCCCGTGGAGTTGCCGCTGGTGGAGACAAACTGCTCGGTGCCGCCAATGTAGGCCACCGGGTGAGTGCTCGCCGAGCTCAACTGCAGGTTGATCGGGTTGCTGGCGCTGAAGTTGCTCAGCGTGACGGTCACCCCGGCGGGGATGTCTTCAGCGCTTATGTACTGCGCCAACCGGTTTGTCGGAATGATCACGGTGCTGCCGGGCAAGGCCACACCGTTGCTGTCGACCTGGAGCGAGCCGCCTATCAGTCCTGTGGATTGCAGCGCGCGCGCGAGCGTGGTCACGTAAGAATTGGTGAAGTCCAGACTGCGCAGGATGGAGGGTGGTGCGTTTATCTGGATTGTGCTGCCGCCGTCAAGCTGGATCGCCGATGCAGGCAGCGAGCCGGTATTGAAGATGAGCACGCCACCCTTGATGTCGAGGTTTGTCGTCGGAGCATTGGCGACAATGCTGTTGGTGCCGAAGAACGCCGCGCCACCGTCCGTATAGGTCGCGCTTACATTGGCGGGCAGGTTGGTGTTGAAGATCGCGGCGGGCTGCGGGCCGAACCCTATATATATGTTGCCGAACAACGAGCCGAGGATGTTGGTGAAGGCATAGATGTAAGAGCCGGTGCCGATCTGGATGCTGCTGTTACCGCTGGTCGTGTCGTTGACCTGCAGGTTGATGTTGCCCTGATTTGCCGAGATCTGCGCATTCGGCAGCACGGAGAGCGCTCCGCTGCCCAGCGTGACATCGATGGTTCCATCAATTGTCTTATCCTGAGTAGGATTGGTCGTTATGCTGGCCAGGCCCAGGTTGCCGGTTCCCACATCCACGGTGAACGTGGTCATCGAGCTACCACCCACGCCGGCGTTAACTGTCGGCTGCGAGAAGTAGACGGAGCCGTTCGGGTTGTTCAGCTCGATCACGCCGGACGTAATGCTGCCACTGCCCACGAACGCGAGGTTGGTTCCGGTCGTCACGTCATAAACGGTGATGCCGCCGGCGTTGATCGTGGCCATGTTGGTGACCGTCATGGTGCCGGAGGACGGCACCGACAAATCGTTGATCTGGAAGGTGCCGCCGACGTTCAGGTTGCCGGTGACATTGAGATCGGAGTTGATCGACAGCACAAAGTCGGCGCCGGCAGATGAGGCTGTCAGGTTGACGGTGCTGGTGCTGACATCGGTGATCGATACGCCGCCGGTCTGCGATGTATTGGCGCTCAGGGTCGTGGCGTCGGTGAGGATGCCGCTGATGCTGCCGCTGCCGGAGCTGAGCGTCAAGACCGGTGTGGACATCACCGAAGCAGAGGTTTGCGTGATGTTGCCGCTGCCGTCGGCAGTCAACGTGATGCTGCTCGACCCGGACAGGCTGCCCGCTACGATCAAGTCGCCGTTGCTGCCGGTGTTGAGATCCACCACGGCGGCGGAGACTGTTCCGTCCACGGTGAGGCTACCGCCGGTGCTGACGTTAAGTGTGGTGCCGACGTTCGATCCGGACAGCGTCACGGCGGAGGCCGTGTCAACAATGCCGGCCGAACCCGAGGTGTTAACAACCAGCGCCGGCGCGGAACTGTTGGCAACGGCCACGGCACCCGAGCCGGACTCAAGGTCGAGCGTCGCGCCCGAGGAGATGGCGCTGCCGGAGGCGGTCTCGGTGATGTTGCCGGAGCCGTTGGCGGTAAGCGTGACGTTGCCGGTGCCGGACAACGTGCCGGTGATAATTATGTTGGCGTTGTTCAGGGTCGCAAGATCAGAGGTGCCGGTCGAGACGGAGCCGGAGACGGTCAGGTCGCTGCCCGAGGTTCCGAGGAGCGTTCCTGCGCTCAGCGTTCCGCCAAGAGTCGTGCTCGTGCCGGAGGTCAGCGTGGCAATGCCGCCAACAGTCACCGTGCCGGCAGTCGCCAGCGATCCGGTGGCCGTCAGCGTCAGGTCGGTACCCACATTCGAGTTGGTGAGGATGACGGTCGGGGCGACGTCGGTTACATTCGCGGATCCTGCCGTGTTCAACACGAGCGTCGGGGCGCTCACATTGCCGGCGTCGAGGTTGCCGGAGCCCGAGGACAGCGACAGCGTCGTTCCGGAGGAGATAAGCACGCCGGAAGCTCCGGTCACGTTGCCGGCCCCGCCCGCGCTAAGCGTCACGTCGCCGGTCGCCGCCAGATCTGCTCCGACCGTGATGTTGCCGTTGCTGGAGGTGCTGAGGGCTATGGTGCTGGTGCTGATTGAGGTATTCACCTGGATATCGCCACCGGCGGCGCCGGTCAGCGAGCCGACGGTAAGGGTTCCGCCGAGGGTCATCGCGGCGCCGGACGCGAGATCAGCAGCCCCTCCCACAGTCACCTGACCGGTGGTCAGCAACGTGCCACCGGCGGTGAAGGTGAGATCGCCACCGACGCTGGTGCCGGTCAAGGTAACCGCCGAAGCGGTATCCGTTACCGACGCGGAGCCGGCTGTAGTTACAACCGTCACAGGGGCGGTGGCATTGGCGACGTCAATCGCGCCGGAGCCGGAAGCAAGGGTCAGTGTGGTGCCGGCGGCAATCGAGCTGCCCGAAGCGGTTTCGGTCACATTGCCGGTGCCGCCGGCGCTGAGGGTGACGGTTGTGGCGCCGGACAGCGCTCCGGTCACGGTCAGGTTGCCGTTGTTGAGGGTCGTGAAGTTGACGGAGCCACCGGAGACCGAGCCGGTCACTGTGAGGTTGCCGTTATCGGTGACGCTGAACGAGCCGCCGACCGACGACGAGGTGAGGGTGGTAGAGGCCGTGTCATTGACGCTCGCGTTGCCGCCCGTGACGACGCTGAGCGATCCGCCGTTGGTGCTCGTGATGGTGATGTCACCGGTGCCGGAGGTCAGCGCCAGGCTGCCGGTCGAGATGTCACTGCCGGTCGCGGCTTGAGTGATGTTGCCGGAGCCGCCGGCGGTAATCGTCGTGCTCGCGGAGCTGAGGTTGCCGTTAACGAGGATGTCATCTCCCGATGTCCCGGTCGTCGTCATCGCCAGCGTCGAGCCGGAAGTGATGTTGCTGTTGTCAGTCAATGTGCCGCCGGCAGTGAGGCTCACCGATGCGGCGGTCAGATCCCCGTTGGCGGTGAGCGTTGTGCCAGCCGTCATCGAAGCGGAGCCGGTGACCGTCACGGTGGCGTTATCGGTCACCGAGCCGGTGGCGCTGAAGGCGAGGGTGCCTGCCGAGATGGTGCCGCTGGTCGTGAGGTTGCCGGTGTCGGTGACGTTGAAGGAACCGCCGACCGTCGAAGACGTCACGGTGGTGGAAGCCGTGTCGTTGACGCCGGCATTGCCGGCGGTCGAGGCGCTGAGCGAGCCGGCGTTCGTGTTTGTGATCGTGATGTTGCCCGTGCCGGAGGCAAGCGTCAAGGTGCCGGTGGAGATGTCGCTGCCGGTCGCCGCCTGCGTTACGTTGCCGGAGCCGCCCGCCGTGAGCGTTACCGTGGCGCTGCTGCCGGTCGTCAGGTTCGCGTTGACCAGGACATCGTCATTGGCGGCGCCGTTGGTGGTGAGCGAGATGCTGCCGTTGTTCGCGGTTATGTCGCCATTGTCGGTGAGCGTGCTGCCGGAGATCAGCGTGACGGTGCCGTTGAGGCTGGTCAGGGTGCCATTGTCAGTGAGCGTCCCGGTGGCGATCTTGACGATGTTTCCGGTCGCCACGATGTTGGCGTTATCAACCAGATTGCCGTTGTCGTAGATGTACAGGGTGCCGCCGACGGTCAGGGATCCGACATCGCTGAGGTTGCCGGTATCGGTGACGGTGAGGTTGCCGCCGACCGTCGAGGAGGTAAGGGTGCTCGAGGCCGTGTCGGTGATGCTGGCGCTGCCGCCCGTGGTCAGGTTGAACGAGCCGGCATTGGTGTTGGTGATGTCGATGTTGCCCGTGCCGGAGGTCAAGGTCAACGTGCCGGTCGAAATGGTGCTCCCGGTCGCCGCTTGCGTGATGTTGCCCGAGCCGCCGGCCGTGAGCGTGGTATCGATCCCGTTGAGGGTGCCATTAATAAGGATGTCATCGCCGGAGGTACCGGTGGTGGTCAAGTTCAAGGTCGAGCCCGAAGTAACGTTGCCGTTGTCAGTGAGGGTGGAGATGGAGGTCAGGCTCACAGAGCCACCCGTGACATCGCCGCTTACTGTCAGCGTTGTTCCGGCATTGGCAGTCAGGGTACCGGCGGACAAGTTGCCGCCCAGATCCATGCTCGTTCCGGACGTCAGGTTGGCGGAACCGCCGACCGTGTCGGTTCCCGCCGTCGTCAGCGAGCCGCTCGTCGTCAACGTGAGATCCGTGCCCACGTTCGAGCTGGTCAGCGTCACCGCCGCTGCCGTGTCATTAACCGTCGCCGAGCCCGTCGTGTTCAACACCAGCGTCGGTGCGGACACGTTGGCGGCA
>Ga0209061_1000309_pt1 | contig 141076 bp, 157 predicted proteins | sample Coa_R1_10_FD_187157 | JGI IMG/M metagenome (GOLD analysis project Ga0209061, IMG submission 187157) | Surface soil microbial communities from Centralia Pennsylvania, which are recovering from an underground coalmine fire - Coalmine... | ecosystem: Environmental > Terrestrial > Soil >... | reverse complement strand
TGCTGCAGCCAGGCGAAATTGGCATTGCCCACGGGCGGCACACCGAACTTCCAACGCATATCCTCCCGTAGACGGTCTCCGCCCCAATCGGAGACGTTGAAGGGCGGATTGGCGAGAATGAAATCGGCCTTCAAATCCGGGTGGCGATCGTTGTGGAACGTGTCCCCGTGCGCGATGTTGCCATCGATGCCGCGGATGGCGAGGTTCATCTTGGCGAGCCGCCAGGTGGTGTAATTGCTCTCCTGCCCGTAGATCGAGATATCGGCTTTCGCACGGCCGCCATTGCCGTTGCCGTTCGCATGCGCGCGAATGAACTCCATCGACTGCACGAACATGCCGGCCGACCCGCAGCATGGATCGTAGACACGGCCGCGATAGGGCTCCAGCATCTCGACCAGCAGCTTGACGACGCAGTGCGGTGTGTAGAACTCGCCGCCCTTTTTCCCCTCGGCGCTCGCGAACTGTGAGAGGAAATATTCGTAGACGCGGCCGAGCACGTCTTTCGACCGCGCCGCGGTGTCACCGACCTTGATGTTGGAAATCAGGTCAATCAGCTGGCCGAGGCGGGTTTTGTCCAGCGCCGGGCGCGCATAATCCTTCGGCAGAACGCCTTTGAGCGCGGGGTTGTCGCGCTCTAAGCCTGCCATCGCGGCGTCCACGAGCTGGCCGATGGTGCTCTGCCGGGCCTCTGCTTTCAGGTGGGGCCAGCGCGCCTCGGGTGGCACCCAGAAGATGTTTTCGGCGCGGTATTCGTCCGCGTCTTCCGGATCGGCGCCCTGCGCTTTTTCCGCTTCCAGCGCGGCGTGCTTCTCTTCGAAGGCGTCGGAGATGTATTTTAGGAAGATCAATCCCAGCACGACATGCTTGTAGTCCGCCGCATCCATGCTGCCGCGCAACGCATCGGCCATCTTCCATAGCTGGGCCTCATAGCCCAAAGTCGCGCCGTTGCCGTTCGGGCTTTCCGTGCGCACCGGGGGATCGGGTTGAGCGGGCTTCGCAGGCACGCGCGCGGCGGGCAAGGGCTTATTCGCCGCGGCGAGGGTGACGGATCCGCCGCGTCCGCGACCCGCCACGATGAGCGCTTCATCGATCAGAGTATTCTTGACCGCGTTGTAGGTCGACTCGTTCCAGCCCAGCATCTCGCGAAGGCGCCCGTTCCCCGCTGTGCCGCCACATTCCGTAAGGACTGCAATAAACTTCTCGCGCAAGGCTTCCCGGACCATCGTTTCTGCCCCCTCACTATTAACGTTTCGGCGCAGCCGATGAGAGAAAAGCTTATCGGACAAGCCTCCGTTGCGCCAGCCACGCCTTGCTGCGGTGTGGAACGGCGAGCGGTGGGGCGTGGCACGCATTCCGAAGGCGGCACGTTGGTGATGGCGCTGCATCCCAATGATGTTTTGCAACGCCAACTGCCCAACGGTAAGCAGGAATATGTGTTGGTTCGCAGGTTTTCGAGTAGCGGCCAAGTGTTTTTTAAGCCGCTAACCATGGCGCGAGAGCCTAATCCTGAAGTTTCCCGAAAGCCAGACCCCTTGTTGAAAGAGGGCTGGCGAAAGGTTTCGATTAACCCCATCGGCCGCGTGACGCCTGCGCGATGAGTACCCGAACCGTTGAAATCTCCAGCGCCGGGCGCCTTTCGTTCCGCCATCGCCAGCTTGTGATGGCGCGCGAAGACGGCACCGCGCCCACGGTTCCGATCGAAGACTTGGCCTTGCTCGTGGTGGATAACCCGCAAGTGACCTACACCCACAGCTTGCTTTCAGTTCGGGCCCGAACGCATTACGCCAACGAATGCTCAAACGCGTGAAGGGCTCAAAGGCGACGATCTCGCCGATATCGTTCACTTGGCCGTCGGGACGGATGAGCCTCCACGATCCGCCGAGTTTCCGATCGGCTTCCGGAGAGGCGCCGCGCCAATACTGCTGCCCGAATTCCTTGCCGGTTAACGCCGACCACAAACGCTCGGGCACGGTTTCGGCAAATCCGCTCTGGCCCGTGGGCGGCAGACGCGATATGGTGGCGGGCACCTCACCGGCTCTCTTCGGGACCTCACACAAGTCCGGCGAGTGATGTGGGGCTCCGATCCGCCCCTGCAGGCAGAGAGGGGGATGAGAACGAAAGCGGAAAAACTATGAACCAAAAGGCACCCAACCGGGTGAGCATATGATGGCAGGAACAGTGAATAAGGTGATTCTCATCGGCAATCTGGGCCGTGACCCCGAGGTGCGCACCACCCAGGACGGCACGAAAATCGTGCAGCTTTCCGTGGCCACCAGCGAAAGCTGGAACGACCGGCAAAGCGGTGAGCGCAAGGAACGCACCGAATGGCACCGGGTGGTGATCTTCAACGAGCGGCTCGGCGAGCTGGCCGAGAAGTATCTGCACAAGGGCAGCAAAGTCTACGTGGAGGGCGCGCTGCAGACCCGCAAATGGACTGACCAGTCCGGCCAGGACAAATATACCACCGAGGTGGTGATCGGCCGCTTCCGCGGCGAGCTGACCTTGCTGGATCGGCCCGCCGAAACGCCCGGCACTCCCGCCGCCGAGGGCGCGGCGCGATCAGGCAACAACAACCGCACCGAGCGCGCGCGCGGCGCCGGCCGCGGCACCAGCCAGGCGTGGGAGCCTACGCCCGGCGATCTTGACGACGAAATTCCGTTTTGATCCCCTAGCCGCGCAGGATTTCACCACAAGCTCCGGCTTGCGGCGCGGAGCGCCGTGCATCCGGCGGAGGAGACGATTGCCATGCCGCCTTTTCGACCCCCTCTCTTCTCACGCGTCTCGCGACGGAGGCTGCTCGGCGCGGCCGGGGCGTTTTCTCTCGCCTTCGGATGCGGCTTGGCCCAAAGCGCACGGGGAGAAGAGCGGCGAAGCCCGACCAAGGTGCCGATCGGGGTGATCGGGGCGGGCCGGATCGGCAGCACCGTCGGCAAGCTCTGGGTGGAGGCGGGGCACCCGGTGATGTTCGCCTCGCGCCACCCCGAGCAGTTGAAAGACCTGGTGGAGAGCCTCGGGCCGCTTGCGCATGCGGGCAGCGTGGCCGAGGCGATCGCCTTCGGGGAGGTGATTTTCCTCGCGATTCCCTACGGCGCCTTGCCGGAATTCGGCCGCACATACGGGCCGGCGCTGAAGGGCAAGATCGTGCTGGATGCCGGCAACGCCGTGCCGCAACGCGACGGGGCCGCGATTGCCGAGGAGGTGGAGCGCGAGGGCATCGGCATCGTCTCGCAGAAATATCTGCCGGGGACGCGGCTGGTGCGCGCCTTCAACACGCTGAATTACCGCATCCTCGCGCGCGAGGCGAACCGGCCGCCGCCCAGGCTCGCCATCCCGATTGCCGGGGATGATCCGGGCGCGGTGGAAATGGCGGCCGCTTTGGTGCGCGATGCCGGGTTCGACCCCGTGCTGGTGGGCAAGCTTGCCGCCGCGCGCCGCTTCCAGCGCGGGCAGCCGGGGTACGGCCAGGCGGTGAGCGCGGAGGAGCTCAAGCAGAAGCTTTCGCTCTCGCCGTGAACGCGCGCGCCGGCGGCCTGAGTTGGGCGATTCCGGGCACGCGTGCCGAGCGGGCCGCGGCGATTTGGTCGTTTGCGTATTTTTTTACGCTGCTCGCCGGCTATTACGTGCTGCGGCCGCTGCGCGACCAGATGGGCATTGCCGGCGGCGTGCGGAACCTGCCGTGGCTGTTCACCGCGACCTTTCTCGTTTTGCTGCTGGCGCAGCCGCTTTACGGCGAGCTCGTGGCGCGGCTGCCGCGCACCCGATTCATTCCTATCGTGTATCATTTCTTTGCCGCGAATTTGGCGATCTTCTGGCTGCTGGCGGCACTCGGCTTGGGCAAGGTTGCCCTGGCCCGCGTGTTTTTTGTCTGGGTGAGCGTGTTTAATCTGTTTGCGGTCACGGTGTTTTGGTCGTTCATGGCGGATGTGTTCGACCCGGAACAAGCCAAGCGCCTCTTTGGCTTTATCGGCGCGGGGGGCACCGCGGGCGCCTTGCTCGGCCCGGTGATCACCATCGGCCTTGCGGGGCCGCTCGGCCCCACCAACTTGCTGATCGCCGCGATTCTCTTTCTGGAGCTTGCGGTCTATTGCGCGCATCGGCTGGAGCAGGCCGCCATCGCCTTGCACGGCCCGCGCCGGCAGGCCGTGGCCGGCGCGCGGATCGGCGGCAGCGCTTTTGCGGCCCTGCCGGAGCTTGTGCGCTCGCCCTATCTGCTGGGTGTGGGCGCCTGGGTGAGCCTTGTCTCCTTCGCGGCGACGATTCTGTATTTGGAGCAGGCGCATCTGGTGGCCGCGCATGTGCACGGTGCCGGCCGCCAGACGCAGCTTTTTGCCGGCATGGATCTCGCGGTGCAGATTTTGACGCTCGCCACCCAGGTTTTCGCCACCGGGCGGCTTTTGGAGCGGTTCGGAACCGGCGCGGCGGCGAGCGCGCTGCCTGCCGTCTATCTGGTAGGCTTCGCGGCGCTGGCGATCGCACCGGTGCTGGCGGTTGCGGTCGGCATTCAGGTGGTGCAACGCTGGATGAACTACGCCATCGCCAACCCGGCGCGGCAGGTGTTTTACACCGTGGTCGCGCGGGAAGAAAAATATAAGGCGAAGAATTTGATCGATGTCGTGGTCTATCGCTGCTCGGATGCGCTTTATGCCTGGGTGTTCGACGCATTGCAGGCGCTCGGCTTGAAGCTTGGCATGATCGCGCTGGCGGCGCTGCCGGTGGCGGGGGGCTGGCTGGTGCTTTCGGCGCTGCTCGGCCGGGCGCAGGAGCGCCGCGCCCGGCTGGCCCCGGGGGCGGTGCAAGGAGAGTGAGGGCATGCCACGTTTGCGCAGACGAGAGGCAGTCGGGCTTGCGGGCGCCGCTCTGCTGGCGCCGCCGGCCTTCGCCACGGAGCCGGCGGAGCCGGTGCTGCTGCGCGCGATCCCGAGCACGGGTGAGAAGCTGCCCGCGGTGGGCTTGGGCACGGCGCGGGTCTTCGATAACGACGATGCGGAGACCGATCGCGCGGCGCTTGCGGTGATCCAAACCTTGGTGCGTGCCGGCGGCCGGCTGATCGACACGGCATCGACTTACGGCGATGCGGAAAGCGTGATCGGCAAAGCCGTTGCCGAGGCGAAATTGCGCGCGAAGCTTTTCATCGCCACCAAGCTGGAGGAGCCGAACGAGAGCGAACTCCGCCGTTCGCTCACGCGTTTGCAAACCGCAACGATCGATGTGTTGCAACTGCATAACGTGAGCGACCCCAAGCAATCGCTGGCCGCCTTTCGCGCGTGGAAAGAGCAAGGCATTTGCCGCTACATCGGCGTGACCTCCACCTTTCACGGCGATTTCCCCGCCGTGGAATCGGTGCTTGCGCGCGAGCGGCCGGATTTCGTGCAGATCGACTATTCCATCACGGATCGCGCGGCGGAGCAGCGGATTCTGCCGCTGGCCGCGGAGGTGAAGGCGGCGGTGCTGGTGGCGCTGCCGCTCGGGCGCGGGCGGCTGTTGCGCAAGGTGCGCGGCAAGGCGCTGCCGGACTGGGCCAAACCTTTTGCCGCCAGCTGGGCGCAATTCTTCCTCAAATGGGTGCTGGCGGATGAACGCGTGACCGCGGTGATCCCCGGCACGGCAAATGCGGCGCATATGGCCGATAATCTCGGCGCCCTGCGCGGGCGGCTGCCGGATGCGGCCGAACGCGCGCGGATGGTTCAGTTTGTGGAAAGTCTCTAGCGTGCCGTGTTGCTCTCGCGGAGAGAGATTTTCAAGCTTGCGGCTTTAGGTCTTTCCGGCGCTTCGCTGCCGGCCGCCGCCTTTGCGCCTGCCTCGGCCGAACCGCTGCTTGCGCGCCCGTTCTTTGATGTCCGGAGCTTCGGGGCCGTGGGCGATGGGAAACACCTCGATACCGATGCGGTGAACCAAGCGATTGCGGCCGCTGCAGCGGCGGGCGGCGGCATCGTCTTTTTTCCGGCGGGCAGCTATGCCTGCCATTCCATTCGGCTGCGAAGCTTTGTTGCGCTCTTCTTGGGGCCGGGCGCGACGATTCGTGCCGCGCAAAGCGGCGGGTTCGACGCCGCGGAGCCGAACGCGCCTTGGGAAGCCTATCAGGATTTCGGGCACAACCATTGGCACAACAGCCTGATTTGGGGCGAAAATCTTCAAGATATCGCGATTTTGGGGCCGGGCCGGATCGTGGCCCAAACGCTTGCCCGCGATTTTTCGCCGAGTTCGGAATTGCCGCGGGAAGATGCGCCGGGCGCGGCGAACAAGGCGATTGCGCTCAAGCGCTGCGCCAACGTGGCGCTGCGGGATTTCGCGATTCTCGTCAGCGGCCATTTCGGCATTCTTGCCACCGGCGTTGAGAATCTCGTGCTTGAGAATCTGAAGGTCGATGCCAACCGCGACGGGATGAATATCGATTGCTGCCGCAATGTGCGGATTTCGGGTTGCAGCGTGAACTCCCCGCATGATGACGGCATCTGCCTGAAAAGCTCGTATGCGCTCGGCGAGGCGCGCCCCACCGAGAACGTGACGATCAGCGACTGTTACGTGACCGGCGGGTTTGCGCCGGGGGCGATGCTGGACGGTTCTTATCGGCGGCTCATTCCGCACGATTTCGGCGAGCCCACCGGGCGCATCAAATTCGGCACCGAATCCAACGGCGGGTTTCGGAACATTACCGTCAGCAACTGCGTTTTTGAAAGTTGCCGCGGCTTGGCTTTGGAATGCGTCGATGGCGGCAGCGTCGAGGATCTCAGCTTCAGCAACCTCGTGATGCGGGATATTCGCAACGCGCCGTTCTTTTTGCGGCTCGGCGCTCGCTTGCGCGCCCCGCCGGGGAGCAGCGTGGGCAGCCTGCGGCGGGTGAGCATCAGCAATATGATTTGCGATGCCCCGGGAAACGCGATGCCCGCGATCATCGCCGGGATTCCCGGGCACCCGGTTGAGGATGTCAGCATCCGCGATGTGATGATGATCCAAAAAGGCGGCGGTTCGCCGGTGATGGCGGATGCCGGGCCGCCCGAGGCCGAGCGCGACTATCCCGAGCCGGCCCGGTTCGGCCCGCTGCCGGCGCAAGGGCTGTTCGTGCGCCATGTGCGGAATCTGGAATGCCGCCATCTCGAGATCACAAGCCTTGCCCCGGATGCGCGCGCCTTTGTCTGGCTTGAGGATGTTGCGGGGGCAAGTTTTTTCCGCTTGAAGGCCTCACCCCCGGGCAGAGCGCCGGTGTTTCGCCTGCGCGCGGTGAAAGAGTTTGCGGTGAGAGCCAGCCCCCCGCTGGCCGATGGCACGCTGGGGCAAGCGGCCGATGCGCGGCTTCCGTGATCGGGATCATGGCTTTGGCGCATTGGGGGTGCTTGACTTGTGGCCGAGCCGCTCGTAGGTTCCGCGCCTTCGGCCGGTTCCCCTGTTCGCGGGGCGGCTTTCTTGATTGCAGGTTCCCTCGCTTGCGGCGCCGCCGCTTCCGGTATAACGGAGGGCTTAGGCCGCGGGCATGGTTCACCCCGCCGCGCGGGCAAGCCGTGCGGGCGGGGTTTGGCTGTGATCGGCAGAAAGCGGACCGTCCGGGCTGAGAGAGACGATTGGGGATACAGAGAGGTTTGGAACAAGGCTGATGCCGACGATCAACCAGCTCATTGCCAAGGGGCGCGAGCCGCGCCGGCGCCGCAACAAAGTGCCCGCGCTGCAGGGTTGCCCGCAAAAGCGCGGCGTGTGCACGCGCGTCTATACCACCACGCCCAAAAAGCCGAACTCGGCCTTGCGGAAGGTGGCGAAGGTGCGGCTGACCAACGGCTACGAGGTGGTGAGCTACATTCCGGGCGAGGGGCACAATTTGCAGGAGCACAGCGTGGTGCTGATCCGCGGCGGCCGCGTGAAAGACCTGCCGGGGGTGCGCTATCATATTCTGCGCGGTGTTTTGGATACCCAAGGCATTGCCAAGCGCCGTCAGCGCCGTTCCTTGTACGGCGCCAAGCGGCCGAAATAGCGGAGGGGTGCGATGAGCCGCCGTCGTCGTGCGATCAAACGCGACATTCTGCCGGATCCGAAATTCGGCGATGTGGTGATCTCGCGCTTCACCAATGCGCTGATGCACTGCGGAAAGAAATCGGTTGCCGAGCGCATCGTCTATGAGGCGCTGGACATCCTCAAGCGGCGCGGCGGGGCGCAAGCCGACCCCGTGCGCACCTTTCATGAGGCTTTGGATAATGTAAAACCGGCGGTGGAAGTGCGTTCGCGCCGGGTGGGCGGCGCGACCTACCAGGTGCCGGTGGAAGTGCGCCCCGAGCGGCGCCAGGCGCTGGCGATCCGCTGGGTGATCGAAGCCGCACGCAAACGGAGCGAACACACGATGCAGGAAAGGCTTGCCAACGAGCTTATGGATGCGGTGAATAATCGCGGCGTCGCGGTGAAGAAGCGCGAGGATACCCACCGCATGGCTGAGGCCAACAAGGCTTTCAGCCACTATCGCTGGTAAAGGAAAACCAAATCATCTACTTCCGCAGACGGCGGATACGGAGAGAAGACCAATGGCCAAAGCGAAGTTTGAGCGCACCAAGCCACATTGCAACGTCGGCACGATCGGCCACGTCGATCACGGCAAGACCACGCTGACCGCCGCGATCACCAAGGTTCTGTCGAAGACGGGTGGGGCGGTGTTCACCGCATATGATCAAATCGACAAGGCCCCGGAGGAGCGGGCGCGCGGCATTACGATCTCCACCGCGCATGTGGAGTATGAGACCGCCAAGCGCCACTACGCGCACGTGGACTGCCCCGGGCATGCCGACTACGTGAAGAACATGATCACCGGCGCGGCGCAGATGGACGGCGCCATTCTGGTGGTTTCCGCCGCCGACGGCCCGATGCCGCAGACCCGCGAGCATATTCTGCTGGCCCGGCAGGTGGGCGTGCCGGCCATCGTCGTTTACCTGAACAAGGTCGATATGGTGGACGATCCCGAGCTTTTGGATCTGGTGGAAATGGAAGTTCGGGAGCTCTTGAGCCAATACGGTTTCCCCGGCGACGAGGTTCCGATTATTCGCGGCTCGGCACTTTATGCGCTGGAAGGGCGCGATCCGGAGCTTGGCGAGCAATCGATCCTGAAGCTGATGGATGCGATCGACAATTACATTCCGCAGCCGGAGCGTCCGAAGGACCGGCCCTTCTTGATGCCGATCGAGGATGTCTTCTCCATTTCCGGCCGCGGCACCGTGGTGACCGGGCGCATTGAGCGCGGCGTCATCAAGGTGGGCGACGAGGTTGAGATTGTGGGCCTGCGGCCGACGCAGAAGACGGTGGTGACCGGTGTTGAGATGTTCCGCAAACTGCTTGATCAAGGCGAGGCGGGCGACAATATCGGCGCGCTCTTGCGCGGCACGAAGCGCGAGGAAGTGGAGCGCGGCCAGGTTCTTGCCGCGCCCGGCTCGATCACGCCGCATCGGAAGTTCGAGGCCGAGACTTACATTTTGACGAAAGAGGAAGGCGGGCGGCATACGCCGTTCTTCACCAATTACCGTCCGCAATTTTACTTCCGTACCACCGACGTGACCGGCGTTGTGAAACTTCCCGAAGGCACCGAGATGGTGATGCCCGGCGACAACGTGCGGATGGAAGTGGAGCTGATTTCGCCGATCGCGATGGATGAGGGGCTCCGCTTCGCCATTCGTGAAGGCGGGCACACCGTGGGCGCCGGAGTGGTGGCGAAGATTCTCGACTAAAGAGCGGCAGAAACGGTTACGCGAACCCGGATCAGTGATCGATGGAAAACCAGAACATCCGCATATGCCTGAAAGCCTACGATCATCGCGTGCTGGACAACAGCATGAAGGAGATTGTGAATACGGCCAAGCGTACGGGCGCGCGGGTTCGCGGACCGATCCCGCTGCCGACGCATATCGAGCGCTTTACCGTGAACCGTTCGCCGCATATCGACAAGAAAAGCCGCGAACAATTTGAAATTCGCACGCATCGCCGCTTGCTCGACATTGTCGAGCCGACGCCGCAGACGGTGGATGCGTTGATGAAGCTTGACTTGGCGGCAGGCGTGGACGTCGAGATCAAGATCTGAATTTGAGGTTCTGCGATGCGTACCGGATTGTTAGCCAGAAAACTGGGTATGACCCGGCTGTTCCGCGACGACGGCACGCACGTGCCGGTGACGGTTCTCCATCTGGATTCGGTGCAGGTGGTGGCCGTTCGTACGAAGGAAAAGGACGGTTATACCGCTTTGCAACTCGGTTGGGGAAAAGCGAAGGTTAAGAACGTGAGCAAGCCCAATCGGGGTCATTTTGCGCGCGCAAAGGTTGAGCCGAAGAAAAAGCTCGTGGAATTTCGCGTGAGCGAGGATGCGGTGCTGCCCGTCGGTGCCACGCTTTCGGCGAACCATTTCGTGGTCGGCCAGCGCGTCGATGTGACCGGGATCAGCAAAGGCAAGGGTTTTGCCGGCGCGATGAAGCGTTGGAACTTCGGCGGTTTGGAAGCCAGCCACGGCGTTTCCATCAGCCATCGCAGCCACGGCTCGACCGGCAACCGGCAGGATCCGGGCCGCGTCTTCAAAAACAAGAAAATGGCCGGCCATCTCGGCTCGGAACGCGTGAGCACGCTGAATCTTGAAGTGGCGCACGTGGATGCGGCGCGGGGGCTGATTATGCTCAAGGGCGCCGTGCCCGGCGCGAAAGGCGGCTTTGTCCTGGTGCGCGATGCGGTGAAACGCGCGCGCCCGGCGGAGGCGCCTTATCCTGCGGCGCTTGCAGAGTAAGGGGCGGGTGCATGCAGATCGAAATCAAAACGCTCGATAACGCGACCGCCGGCACGATAGAGCTGCCGGATGCGATTTTCGGCGCCACCCCGAGAGCCGATATCATGGCGCGGGTGGTGCATTGGCAGCTGGCCAAACGGCGTGCCGGAACCCATAAGACCAAGGGCATGGGCGAAGTGACCGGAACCACGCGCAAGCCCTGGCGGCAGAAGGGCACCGGACGCGCGCGGCAGGGCAGCTTGCGGGCCCCGCAGTTTCGCAAAGGCGGCGTGGTGCACGGACCGGTGGTGCGCGATCACGGCTATCGGCTGCCGAAGAAAGTGCGCAGACTCGGGCTTATTTCCGCGCTCGCGCAGAAATACACCGAGGGCAAGCTGGTGGTTTTGGCGGCTGCGGAAACGGAAGGCAAAACCAAACCCCTTGCCGCGAAACTCAAGGCGCTCGGCTGGCAATCGGCTTTGATTGTGGATCAATCGGTGCATCCCGGGTTTTTGCAGGCAAGCCGGAATATTCCGGGGATCGACGTGCTGCCGACCATCGGGGCCAATGTCTATGACATTCTGACCCATGATGTTTTGGCGATTACCGTGGCCGGGGTGGAGGGGTTGAAATCGCGGCTCGGCGTGGAGGCTTCGCAATGAGTTCGCCGCAGAAATCGGCATTGGCCGCGCGTGCTCGGGCAGCCAAGCTGAGCCGGGAAGAGATGTACGAGATCATTCGCGGGCCGGTGATTACGGAAAAAGCCACCGGCTTGAGCGAACGGCAGCAAGTGGTCTTCCGCGTGGCGCTTTCCGCGACAAAGCCCGCGATCAAGGCCGCGGTGGAAGGGCTCTTCGGGGTGAAGGTGGAGGCGGTGAACACGCTCGTGGTGAAAGGCAAAACCAAGCGGTTTCGCGGCCGCCCCGGACGGCGCAGCGACGTGAAGAAAGCTTATGTCCGGTTGGCGCAAGGCCAAAGCATCGATTTGACGAGTAAGCTTGCGTAGGAGCTGAAAATGGCACTGAAGCAATTTGAGCCGGTGACTCCGAGCTTGCGCCATACCATTTTGATTTCCCGAGCCGAGCTTTGGAAAGGCAAGCCGGTGAAAAGCCTAACCCGCGGCAAGGTGAGCACCGGCGGGCGCAACCACCACGGCCGGATTACCGTTCGCTTTCGCGGCGGCGGCCACAAGCGGGCGTATCGGCTGATCGATTTCAAACGCCGCAAATTCGATGTGCCGGCAACGGTGGAGCGGCTGGAATACGATCCCAACCGTTCCGCGTTCGTTGCACTGATCAAATATGCCGACGGCGAACTGTCTTATATTCTGGCGCCGCAACGTTTGCGCCCCGGAGACCAGGTGGTTTCGGGCCAGCGCGTGGATATCAAGCCTGGTAATGCCATGCCGCTTTCGGCCATTCCGGTGGGCACCATTGTGCATAATGTGGAGATGAAGCCCGGAGCGGGAGGCAAGATTGCGCGGGCGGCCGGCACCTATGCGCAGCTGGTCGGCAAGGATGCGGGCTATGCCCAGATCAAGCTGATGTCGGGCGAGCTGCGCGTGGTTCGGGCCGAATGCATGGCCACCGTCGGCGCGGTTTCCAACCCCGATCACGGCAACGAGCATATCGGCAAGGCCGGACGCAGCCGTTGGCTGGGCCGGCGGCCGCACAATCGCGGCGTATCCATGAACCCGGTCGATCATCCGCTGGGCGGCGGCGAGGGCCGCTCTTCCGGCGGGCGGCATCCCTGCACGCCTTGGGGCAAGCCGACCAAGGGCTACAAAACGCGCTCCAACAAGCGGACGGACCGGTTCATTATTCGTCGCCGCAAGGCGGGAAAGGGCTAAGCCATGCCGCGTTCGGTTTGGAAAGGGCCGTTTGTCGACGGGTATTTGCTGGCGAAAGCCGAGGCTGCGCGCGCGTCCGGGCGCAACGAGATCATTCGCATCTGGTCGCGCCGCTCGACGATTTTGCCGCAATTCGTGGGGCTGACGTTCGGCGTTTATAACGGGCGGAAATTCCTTCCCGTGCTGGTGACCGAGAACATGGTGGGGCACAAATTCGGAGAATTTGCGCCGACGCGCACCTTTACCGGGCATGCCGGGGACAGAAAGGCGAAGCGGGCTGAGAAATGAGTAAACCGAAGTTCCCTCGTATGCTGGGCGATAACGAGGCGCAGGCGATTCTGCGCAATATTCGGGTAAGCCCAAGGAAACTCAATTTGGTTGCCGCGCTGATTCGCAATGTGGATGCGGCCGAAGCGGTTGCGCGGCTGCGTTTCAGCAAGCGGCGGATTGCGGTGACCGTGCGCAAAGCCTTGGAAAGCGCCATCGCCAATGCCGAGAACAACCACCAATTGGATGTCGATCGGCTGGTGGTGACGCGGGCCGAGGTCGGCCGCTCGGTGGTGATGCGCAGGCTGCACGCGCGTGCGCGCGGCCGCGCGGCGCGGATTGAGAAATGGTTCAGCCATTTGCGCATTGTGGTGAGCGAACGGCCGCAGGAAGCGGAAGCGGAGGCGGGAGCCGAGCCCAAGCAGGAGGTTGCGTAGCGATGGGACAGAAAACCAACCCGATCGGTCTTCGGCTCGGCATCAATCGCACCTGGGATAGCCGTTGGTATGCCGAGCGCGATTATGCGAAGTTGCTGCACGAGGATTTACGGCTGCGCAACCATTTGCGCACGAAGCTTGCGCAAGCGGGCGTCTCCCGCGTGGTGATCGAGCGACCCGCAAAGAAGCCGCGGGTGACGATTTACGCCGCGCGGCCGGGCGTGGTGATCGGCAAAAAAGGCCAAGAGATCGAATCGCTCCGCAAAGAGCTTGCGGCGATGGCCGGCACCGAAGTTGCTTTGAATATCGTGGAAATTCGCAAGCCCGAGATCGATGCGACCTTGGTGGCCGAATCGGTTGCGCAACAGCTTGAGCGGCGGGTGGCGTTTCGACGGGCCATGAAGCGGGCCGTGCAATCGGCGATCCGGCTCGGGGCGCAGGGGATTCGCATCAATTGCAGCGGCCGGCTGGGCGGGGCGGAGATTGCGCGGATGGAATGGTATCGCGAAGGAAGGGTGCCGCTGCACACCTTGCGCGCGGATATCGATTTCGGCCTTGCAACGGCAAAGACCACGTACGGGACCTGCGGGGTGAAGGTTTACATCTTCAAGGGCGAGATCATGGCGCATGACCCCATGGCGCAAGATCGGCGCGCCTCCGAACAGGCGCCGCAGCGTTAGGAGCATTGACGGCGATGCTACAACCGAAGCGCACGAAATTTCGCAAGGCCCATAAGGGGCGCATTCACGGCAATGCCAAGGGCGGCTATACGCTGAACTTCGGCGCCTACGGCTTGAAAGCGCTGGAGCCGGAGCGGGTGACCGCGCGCCAGATAGAGGCGGCGCGCCGGGCGATCACCCGCGCGATGAAGCGCACCGGGCGCATATGGATTCGGGTTTTCCCCGACGTGCCGGTGACGCGCAAACCCGCCGAAGTGCGGATGGGTTCGGGCAAGGGCAGCCCGGAGTTTTGGGTTTGCCGCGTGAAGCCGGGGCGCATTCTGTTTGAGGTGGACGGCGTTTCCGAAGCCGTGGCGCGCGATGCGTTTGCGTTGGCCGCCGCAAAGTTGCCGATACGCACCAAATTCGTGGCCCGCATTGCGGAGGCATAGAGAAAGACGGTCATGACCAAAGCAAGTGATTTGCGCGCCAAAACCCCCGACGAATTGAAAACCATGCTGCGCGAGTTGCAAAAGGAGCGCTTCAATTTGCGTTTTCAACGGGCAACCGGGCAGCTTGAGAAACTGTCTCGCATTCGCGAAGTGCGCCGCGATATTGCCCGTATCAAGACCCTTTTGGGGGAGAGGCGCACATCCGTCGCGGCGGACGCCGCGCCCAAGGCATAGGAGAAGGGTGATGCCGAAGCGCATTTTGGTGGGCCGCGTGGTGAGCGATAAAATGAACAAGACCGTAACGGTGCTGGTGGAGCGGCATGTGATGCACCCGCTTTATAAAAAGTTCATCCGCCGTTCGAAGAAATACGCAGCCCACGACGAGGATAATATCTGCAAAGTCGGCGATGTTGTGCGCATTATCGAATGCCGGCCGATTAGCAAGCGCAAGACCTGGGCGGTGATCGAACGCAACGGCGAGGCCGTTGCTTCGCCCTTCGCGCCGACAAGCGCCCCGGCGCCGGCAACGAGCGGAGGGCCCAGCCAATGATTCTTGCCGAAACCACTTTGGATGTTGCGGACAATTCCGGCGCCCGGCGCGTGCAATGCATCAAGGTGCTTGGCGGCTCGAAGCGCAAGACGGCTTCGGTCGGGGATGTGATCGTGGTCTCCGTCAAAGAGGCGATTCCGCGCGGTAAAGTGAAAAAGGGCGATATTCACCACGCGGTGATCGTGCGCACCGCGTTCCCGGTGCGCCGGCCCGACGGCAGCGTGATCCGTTTCGATCGCAACGCCGCCGTATTGATTACCAAGCAAATGGAGCCGATCGGGACACGCATCTTCGGCCCGGTGGTGCGGGAATTGCGCGCCAAGCGATTCATGAAGATTATTTCGCTTGCCCCGGAGGTTCTGTAAGCGATGGCGGCAAAAATCAAAAAAGGCGATCGGGTCGAGGTGATCACCGGTGCCGCCAAGGGCATGCGCGGTGAGGTCTTGCAGGTGCTGCCGAAGGAAAATCGTGCGGTGGTGCGCGGCGTTGCGGTTGCCAAGCGCCATCAAAAACCGCGCGGTCTCGGCCAACCCGGCGGCATTGTGGAAAAGGAGATGCCGGTTCACATCTCCAACTTGATGCTGATTGACCCGCAAACGGACAAGCCCACGCGCGTCGGGTTCCGCATTCTGGAAGACGGGCGCAAAGTGCGTGTGGCGAAACGCAGCGGCAACGTGATTGATGGTTGAGGATGCGGCGATGAGCGAAACCGAGGCAAAACCGCTGCCGCGCCTGCAAAAGCTCTATCGGGAGCAGTTGGTTGCCGAGCTACAAAAAGAGTTCGGATACAAGAACCCGATGCAGGTGCCGAGGCTTGAGAAGATTGTGATCAACATGGGGGTCGGCGAAGCGGTCGGCGACCAAAAAAAGCTGGATGCCGCAATGGCGGATCTGGCTTTGATCAGCGGCCAGAAGCCGGTGAAAACCCTGGCGAAACGGGCTATTGCGAGCTTTAAGATCCGCAAAGGCCTGCCCATCGGCTGCAAGGTGACGCTGCGGCGCGCGCGTATGTATGAGTTCCTGGATCGGCTGATCACCATCGCCCTTCCGCGCGTGCGGGATTTTCGCGGCATTACCGGAAAATCCTTCGACGGCCGCGGCAACTTCGCTATGGGGCTGAAGGAGCAGATCGTCTTTCCCGAGATCAATTACGACAAGGTCGATGCGATCCGGGGGATGGATATCGTGATCGTGACGACGGCAAAAAACGATGCCGAAGCAAAAGCATTGCTGCGCGGCTTCGGCTTGCCGTTTGCCGGCTAAGCGAACGGGCCGGCAGGGGATTAACCAAGCGATGGAAAACCGCTGGCAGTAGCTGGAAGGTTCCGGAGGGCAAAGACAGGATGGCCAAGGTTTCTGCGGTCAACCGAAACAAGAAACGCGAGCGGATGGCGGAACGCGATCGGGCCAAGCGCGCGGCGCTGAAGGCGATTGTGATGGACCGCGACCGCCCCATCGAGGAGCGTTTCGAGGCAAGCCTGAAGCTTGCCAAGCTGCCGCGCAACGGGGCGGCTTCGCGCGTGCGGTTGCGCTGCGAGCTGACGGGGCGCCCGCGCGGCAATTACAGGAAATTCAAGCTCTGCCGTATTATGCTGCGCGAGTTGGCCGGCAAAGGCCAAATCCCGGGCATGATCAAGGCGAGCTGGTAAAGGGGGGATGCCATGGCGCTCTCTGATCCTCTTGGCGATATGCTCACGCGCATCCGCAACGCACAGCGCGCGCGGCATTCCGTCTGTGTTGCACCCTCTTCGAAATTGCGCGCGCATGTGCTGGATGTTTTAAAACGCGAGGGCTTTATCCGCGGCTACACGACCGAAGTGCTGCGGCCCGGCGTGGCGCAGTTGCGCATCGAGCTCAAATACCATGACGGCGAGCCGGTGATTAAGGAGATTACCCGCGTGTCCAAACCGGGGCGCCGGGTGTATTCGAAAATCGACGAGTTGCCGCGGGTTGCGGGCGGGCTCGGGGTCTCGATCCTGTCCACGCCGCGCGGTGTGCTGAGCGATGCCGAGGCGCGGGCGGCGCGGGTCGGAGGCGAAGTGTTATGCCGCGTTTTCTAACGCGTCTTCCGACGCTTTGCAGAACCATCCCCGCGAGGCAGAGAGGCGAAAGCGAATGTCACGCATAGGTAAATTACCGGTGCCGATCCCCGCCGGCGTGCAAGTGAGCATTGCCGGCAAGCGGCTGACGGCGAAAGGCAAGCTCGGCGAGCTTTCGCTGGAGCTCACCGAGCATGTGGAGGCGGCGATCGAGGGCAACCAGGTCCGCATCCGCCCGTGCACGGAGGCGCGCCAGGCGCGCATGATGTGGGGCACGACGCGAGCGCTGGTGGCGAATATGGTGCACGGGGTCTCCGCGGGCTTTTCCAAATCGCTGGAGATCAACGGCACCGGCTATCGCGCGGCCGTGCAGGGCTCGAAGCTGGTGATGAATCTCGGCTATTCGCACGAGATTGCCTATGACATTCCCCCGGGGGTGAAAATCACCACGCCGCGGCCGACCGCGATTACCGTTGAAGGCGCGGACAAGCGCCTGGTTGGGCAGGTCGCGGCGGAGCTGCGCAGTTTCCGGCCTCCCGAGCCTTACAAGGGCAAGGGCGTGAAGTACGAAAACGAGGTTATTCGCCGCAAGGAAGGCAAGAAGAAGTAGCATGACCGCAAAGCAGGAATTGCAGGAGCGGCGACGCAAGCGGCTCCGCTTCCAGTTGCGCCGAAAGGCGGGGGGCCGTCCGCGCCTGTCGGTGTTCCGCTCCAACAAGCATATCTATGCGCAGGTGATCGACGATGCGGCGGGGCGCACCTTGGCGGCGGCCTCCAGTCTGGAGCGCGCGCTGCGCGAGACGCTGCGCACCGGCGCCGACAAAGAAGCCGCGAGCGCGGTGGGCAAGCTGATCGCCGAGCGCGCACTGGCCGCGGGGGTGAGCAAAGTGGTGTTCGACCGGGGCGCCTATCTGTATCATGGCCGGGTGAAGGCCCTGGCCGAGGCCGCCCGCGAAGCCGGGCTGTCGTTCTGAGGAGAGGCCGATGGCACGAGAGCCGAAAGAAAGCCGCAGCCGCGATCGTGATCGGGACCGCGAGCGCGAACGGGAAGGCGGCGAAGAGCTGATCGATAAGTTGGTCAGCATCAACCGCGTGGCAAAAGTGGTGAAGGGCGGGCGGCGGTTTTCTTTTGCCGCGCTCGTCGTGGTGGGCGACCAGAAGGGACGCGTGGGCTACGGCGCCGGCAAGGCCCGCGAAGTGCCCGAAGCGATTCGCAAAGCCACGGACCGCGCCAAGCGCTCGATGATTCGGGTGCCGATGAAAGAAGGGCGCACCCTGCACCACGATGTGCTGGGCCGATACGGCGCGGGCGCGGTGGTGTTGCGCTCGGCTCCGGCGGGCACGGGCATTATTGCGGGCGGGCCGATCCGCGCCGTCTTTGAAACGCTGGGGATTGCCGACGTGGTGGCCAAGAGCTTGGGCAGCCGCAACCCCCACAACATGGTGAAGGCGACCTTCGCCGCGCTGCAGCGTTGCGCGAGCCCGCGCGCGGTGGCGGCGCGCCGTGGCAAGAAGGTTGCGGAAATCTTCGGCCGGCGCGAACCCGCCCAAGCGGCCCAGCCGGTTCCATCCGCGCAGCCAGGCCAGGAGGCCCAAGCCGATGCCTGAGCGGCGACGCATTCGGGTCATTCAGGTCGCGTCCGCGGCAGGCCGCAAGCCCGGCCAAAAGGAGACCCTGATCGGGCTCGGCTTGAACAAGCTCCGCCGGGTTCGGGAATTGGAGGACACGCCTGCCGTCCGCGGCATGATTCGCAAAGTGGCGCACCTGGTAAAAGTTGAGGAGCTCGGCTGAGAAGGGGCGCCTCGGGCGGAGAGAAAACCATGAAACTCAATGAATTGCGGGATAATCCCGGAGCGCGGTACAAGGCCAAGCGGCTCGGCCGCGGCATCGGTTCCGGAAAAGGCAAAACCTCCGGGCGCGGCGTGAAAGGCCAAAAGGCGCGCACCGGCGTGGCGTTGAACGGGTTTGAAGGCGGCCAGCTGCCGCTCTATCGCCGGCTGCCGAAGCGGGGCTTCACCAACCCCATGCGCAAGGAATACGCGATCCTCAATCTCGGGCAGCTTGCCGCGGCGATTGCCGCCGGCCGCCTCGACGCCGGCCAGCCGATTACCGAAGCAAGCCTGCGCGAGGCCGGCCTTGTGCGTTCGCGCAAGGTGGCAGGCGTGCGCCTCTTGGCTAAAGGAAGCATTTCCGTGCCCGTTCAGATCACCGTATCCGGGGCTTCCGCCGCGGCGGTTGCGGCGGTGGAAAAGGCCGGGGGCAGTGTATCGACCAAGGCCGCAGCCGCTCCGACCGAAGGCTAAGCTCCGCAACGCCGGAGCATGGTTTGCCCGCGCCGCGGGGCCGCTGCGCCGGGTTCGCACGGAGGACGCGCCAAGAGAAAGCTTCGCACGGGGCCGGCGGCGGATTATCTTGGCTGCCGGCAATGAGCCCGGCAGTGAATAGGGGGACTGAGCATGGCCTCGGCGGCCGAGCAACTGGCAGCAACGTTCAATCTCGGGGTTCTGTCGAAAGCGACCGAGCTCAAGAAGCGCATCTGGTTCACGCTCGGCGCGCTGATTGTCTATCGCATCGGCACCTATATCCCGCTGCCCGGCGTGGATGCCTCCGTCATGGGGCAATTGCTCGCGCAACACGGCGGCGGCATTTTGGGCATGTTCGACATGTTCACCGGCGGCGCGCTGCGCCGGATGACGGTCTTTGCCCTCAACATCATGCCCTATATCAGCGCCAGCATCATTATCCAGTTGATGACCGCTGCCCTGCCTTCCTTGGAGGCTTTGAAGAAAGAGGGCGAGCTGGGGCGAAAAAAGCTCAATCAATACACGCGCTATCTGACCGTATTTATTGCGGCGTTTCAGGCCTACGGCATTGCCGTCGGGCTTGAGAGCATGCACGGGGCAAACGGCTCGGCGGTGCTCTTTCCCGGCGCGGTCTTTCGGTTTTCGTGCGTGGTGACGCTGGTGGGCGGCACCATGTTCCTGATGTGGCTCGGCGAGCAGATCACCGCCCGCGGCGTCGGCAACGGCACCAGCCTGATTATCTTTTCCGGAATCGTCGCGAATCTGCCGCATGCCTTGGCCAGCTTGCTCGAGCTCGGGCGGACCGGCGCGCTGTCCACGATTTTCATTATCGCGTTTTTGGTCATCGCGGTGGGCGTGGTGGCCTTTATCGTGTTCATGGAACGGGCGCACCGGCGGGTGGTGATCCAATACCCCAAGCGGCAGGTCGGCACGCGGTTTTTCGGCGGCGATTCCACGCATATGCCGCTGAAGGTGAATACCTCGGGCGTGATCCCGCCGATTTTTGCCAGCTCCATTTTGCTGATTCCGGCAACGGTGGCCGGCTTTGCGTCGGCCAATTCGCCCGGCTGGCTGAGCTTTATCGCAACCGAGCTCGGGCACGGCCAACCTCTGTATATGATCCTGTATGCGCTGCTGATTATCTTTTTCGCCTTCTTCTACACCGCGGTGGTCTTCAACCCCCAGGAAACCGCGGAGAATCTGAAGAAATACGGGGGTTTCGTTCCCGGCATCCGCCCCGGGAGCGCCACCGCCGAGTATTTCGATTACGTGCTGACGCGGATTACCGTTATCGGCGCGCTCTACCTTGTGGTGGTCTGTTTGCTGCCGGAAATCTTGATCAGCAAATACGGCGTGCCGTTCTATTTCGGAGGGACCAGCCTGATGATCGTGGTCTCGGTGACCATCGACACGATTACGCAAATTCAGTCACATCTGATTGCGCATCAGTATGAAGGATTGATCCGCAAAGCACGGGTGAAAGGGCGCGGACGATGAGCGGGGGGTTACGTCTGATTCTGCTGGGGCCGCCGGGGGCGGGGAAGGGAACGCAAGCCAAGCGGCTGCAGGAGCGCTTCGGGATCGCGCAAATTTCCACCGGCGATATGCTGCGCGCGCAGGTCGCGGCCGGCACCCCGATCGGCAAGCAGGCCAAAGCCATTATGGAAGCCGGGCAATTGGTACCCGACGAGATCATCATCGCCATGCTGGACGAGCGGCTGGACCAGCCGGACTGCCGGAAGGGGTTTATTCTGGACGGGTTTCCGCGCACCGTGCCGCAGGCGGAAGCGTTGGATAAGCTTTTGCAGAAGAAGGGCCTGGCGCTGGATGCGGTGATCGAGCTTGCGGTGGATGATGCGGCGCTGACGGAACGCCTTGTCGGCCGGTTCAGCTGCGCCAAATGCGGCGCCAACTATCATGAGCGCTTCCATCCGCCACGCGTGCCCGGGGTCTGCGATGTTTGCGGCAGCACGGAGTTTGTCCGGCGCGCCGACGACAACCGCGAGACCGTAACCGCCCGCCTGGAGGCATACCACCGGCAAACCGAGCCGATTCTGCCCTATTATCGCGCCCAGGGAAGGTTCTATTCGGTGGACGGAATGGCCGATATCGACGTGGTCAGCCGCGAAATCGAGGCCGTGTTGCACGAATGCTGCCCGGAAAAGCTGGACTGAGAGGCGATTCCAAGACCGCGCTTTCGCCCGGCGATTCGGCTCTATAATTCCGATAAAAGACAGGCTGTTTCGGCGCAGGGGGGAACGCAATGGACACCACCATCACGGCACTTCGCACCACTTTGCTGCGGATTCCCTGGGCGGGCGAGCCGCCGGCCAACGGCATCATGCCCCCGGCAGCCCGCGAACTGCTGGTTCTTGAGATCCAAACGCGCGGCGGGATTGCGGGGATGGGCTATTTGCAGCCGCTTGCGGGCGGGCTTGAGACGCTTGATGCCTGCATGCGCGAGATGATCGCGCCGAAGCTGCTCGGCCGCGATGCCACCGAGGTTGAGGGCATCTGGCAGACCCTATGGAAGAGCACCTATTGGCTCGGTCGCGCCGGCGTTGCCGTGTTTTGCCTCTCCGCCGTCGATATTGCGTTATGGGATATCGTCGGAAAGCGGGCCGGTTTGCCGCTCTATCGGCTCTGGGGCAAGTGCCGGGACGAGGTTCCGGCTTACGGCTCGGGCTGCTGGCGCGGGCTCGGACGCGAGGGGATGATCGCTCGCGCCCGGCATTTCACCGAAATGGGGCTGAAAGCCATCAAGATGCAGGTCGCCCATATCCGGCCGTGGCGCGAAGACGTGCGGAACGTGCAAGCTATGCGCGAGGCGCTCGGCCCCGAGATCGAGATCATGGTGGACGTGAATATGGGCTGGACCGCCGATACCGCGATTCAAGCCGGCCGGTATCTGGACGAGGCGGATATCTATTGGCTGGAAGAGCCGGTTGTTTGCGAGGATTTCAGCGGCTATCGCCGGGTTGCCGAGGCTTTGCGCACGCGCGTCGTCGGCGGAGAGAGCCACTTTACGCGTTTTGATATGCGCCCGTTTTTCGAACACCCGCTGACGCCGATCCTGCAGCCCGACCCCATGCGCGGCGGTTTGACCGAGATGCGCAAGATTGCAGCCGTAGCCGAGACCTGGGGGATTCAGATTGCACCGCATTGCTTTCATGAGCTGGCCGTGCATGTGCTCGCTTCCATTCCGAATGCGAACTATCTCGAATACATGGATTGGAACGACGACCTTTGGGTGCATCCGGCGATTCCGGTCAACGGCGTATTACGCCCGCCGGAGAGGCCCGGGCACGGGCTTCTGTTCAAGCCGGAAATTCTCCGCGATTGCCGCGTAGGCGGCTTTGAGGCGAAGCAGCATTGACTTCGGCGGCCTCGTCGCTATATCTCAGGTCTTCGGCTGCCGCTCGGACCGGGCGCTGTTGCGGCATGCCGTGTTTTCGCTTGGGTTACCGAAAAATTTGGGTAGTGTTTTCGCCGCTCACGGCGAACATGCAGGAGTGAAAAGGCGTGGCGCGCATAGCCGGGGTGAATATCCCGACAAACAAGCGGGTTGAAATCGGTTTGCGTTATATCTACGGCATCGGGCCGACGAAGGCTCGGGAAATCTGCGAGAAACTGGGAATTCCCGAGGAGCGCCGGGTGAACCAGCTCTCCGATGAGGAAATTTTGCGGATTCGCGAATTCATCGACCGGAACTATCGGGTGGAAGGAGATCTCCGCCGCGAAGTGGCGATGAATATCAAGCGTTTGATGGATCTCGGATGCTATCGCGGCTTGCGGCACCGCAAGGGCTTGCCGGTGCGCGGGCAGCGTACGCATACCAATGCCCGCACCCGCAAGGGCAAGGCCGTGCCGATCGCGGGCAAGAAGAAGGTGACCAAGTAAGTGACGGCGCCGGCAGCGTAAGCTTCGCGTTTTCTGGCCCGTGTTTCACACCCTAACGCACGAACAGCAGCAGGATTGACAGACCATGGCGAAACCCGCCGCCTCTGCGCGCCCGCGCAAGAAGGAACGCAAAAACATCACCTCCGGCATTGCGCACGTGGCCGCGACCTTCAACAACACCATCATCACCATCACCGATGCCCAAGGCAACACGGTGGCCTGGTCTTCGGCCGGCAGCCAGGGGTTTAAGGGCAGCCGCAAATCCACCCCCTACGCCGCGCAGATTGCCGCCGAAGACGCCGGGCGCAAGGCGCGCGAACACGGGATGGAGACGCTGGAGATTGAAGTCGCCGGCCCCGGTGCCGGGCGAGAGAGTGCGCTCCGCGCGTTGCAGGCGGTCGGCTTCACGATTACCGCGATCCGCGACACCACCCCGATTCCGCACAACGGCTGCCGGCCACGCAAGCGCCGGCGGGTCTGAGGGGATCGGGACGCGGACGAACAGCAGCACAAGGCCGGGCCGCTTTACCCGTTGCAGGCGCCCTGGCCGCTATTATTGGACAAGAGGCAGAGCGTGATTAATCAGCGAAATTGGCAGGCGCTTATCAAGCCGGAAAAGCTTCAGGTGGAACCGGGCGTGCGTCGCGGCCAAGAAGCGACCATCATTGCCGGACCGCTGGAGCGCGGTTTCGGCATGACGCTCGGGAATGCGCTTCGGCGCGTTTTGCTGTCTTCCTTGCAAGGCGCGGCCGTGACCGCGGTGCGGATTGACGGCGTGCTGCACGAATTCAGCAGCATTCCCGGCGTGCGCGAAGATGTGACGGATATCGTTCTCAACATCAAGCAGCTGGCACTGCGTATGCACGGAGAGGGGCCGAAGCGGATGACGCTGAACGTGACCGGCCCCGGCGAGGTCAGAGCCGGCCAGATCGAGCCCGGCCACGATATCGAGATCATGAACCCGGATCTCGTGCTCTGCACCTTGGACGAAGCGACCAAGCTCGGCATGGAATTCACCGTGAATACGGGCAAAGGCTGGGTGCCGGCGGCGCAGAACCGCGAGGAAGACAGCCCGATCGGCCTGATTCCGGTAGATGCGATCTATTCCCCCGTGCGGCGGGTGGCGTATCGGGTCGAGCCGACGCGCGTGGGACAAGTGACCGACTATGACCGCCTGCTCTTGACGGTGGAAACGAACGGAGCGGTCTCGCCCGAGGATGCGGTGGCGCTCGCGGCCCGCATTCTGCAAGAGCAGCTCAAGCACTTCATTACGTTTGAAGAGCCGCAGATTGCCCGCGAGGAGTCGCCGCGCGAGGAGCTTCCGTTCAACCGCAACCTCTTGCGCAAGGTGGACGAGCTGGAGCTTTCGGTGCGGAGCGCCAATTGCCTGAAGAACGACAACATTGTTTACATCGGCGATCTGGTGCAAAAAACCGAGCAGGAAATGTTGCGCACGCCGAATTTCGGGCGGAAGTCGCTGAACGAAATCAAGGAAGTGCTGGCCTCGATGGGGCTTTCGCTCGGCATGCAAGTGCCGGGCTGGCCGCCGGAAAATATCGAGGAACTGGCCAAACGGCTGGAAGAGCCGTTCTGATCGGCAAGGAGGGGAAAGGCAAATGCGTCACCGAATTGCAGGCCGCAAGCTTGGGGTTACGTCAAGCCATCGCCTGGCCATGTTCCGCAACATGGCGGTAGCTTTGTTCAAGCATGAGCAAATCACCACGACCCTTGCCAAGGCCAAGGAGTTGCGCCCGGTTGCGGAGAAGCTGATTACCTTGGGCAAGCGCGGCGGATTGCACGCGCGCCGCCTGGCCTATGCCAGATTGCGCGACGACCGCATTGTGGAGAAGCTGTTCACCACCCTTGCCGAGCGCTATCGCGAGCGGCCGGGCGGTTATACGCGCGTGCTGCGCGCCGGCGTGCGCTATGGGGATGCCGCGAGCATGGCGGTGATCGAGCTGGTTGATCGCGACCCCTCCGCCAAGGGGCAGGATAGCGGCCCGAAGCCGCAAGCCGAAGGCGAGGCGGCCGAGCAGGAGAGCGCAGCGTAAGCGGCCGAAACGGCTTGCGCGGCTGAACCGGCTGCAAAGGCCAAGCTGCGGCCCGCACGCGGTCTGGATCCGCGCTTAGCGAACGATGGTCACGCGCCCGACCACTTCGTTGCGGTGCGGGTCGATGAACACGAGCCGATCGGCGCCGCCGCCGGAAAGGTAAAGAACGACGCGGTCACCCGCAGCCGTGATGCCCGAGATGTGCGTGCCCGCGGGTTCGCCAAGTTCGAGCGTGGCGTTGACTTCCGATGGAGGCGCATGGATCGCGCCGCTCATGCGATGCGCGATCAGCACCAAAAGCGTTGCGGTGCCGGCAACGATCAGCACGCCCATGACAATAACGGCAGCCAACAATGCACGCATGCAGACTTTCCTTTCCCCGTTCGATTCGCAGAATAGCGGCGTGATGCAGCATCTCGGCCCGGAAGTGCCGGACGTGCAACGGCTTTGCGCCGTTTGTGAGAGCGCGGCGGCAGGCGAGCGCTTGGACCGCTTTCTTGCCAAGGAGTTTCCCGCCCTTTCGCGCTCGCGCATCAAAGCGCTGATCGCGGCGGGCTATGCGCGTTGCAACGGCAAAATCGTTCAGGATCCTTCAGCCCCCGTGCGCAGCGGTTTTGCCTACACGCTGGAGATTCCGCCCCCTGTTGCGACGAAGCCGGCGGCGGAGACCATCCCGCTGCAGATCCTTTACGAGGATGCGGATCTGATCGTGCTCGACAAACCGGCCGGGCTTGTCGTGCACCCGGCGCCGGGCAACCCGGACGGCACATTGGTCAATGCCTTGCTTGCGCATTGCGGGGCCGAGTTTGCCGGCATCGGTGGAGAGAAGCGGCCGGGGATTGTGCATCGGCTCGATAAAGACACCTCCGGCGTGATGGTGGTGGCGAAAACCGAGCTTGCGCATGCCGCGCTCTCTAAAGCTTTCGCGGAACGGCGCCTGCGCCGCGCCTATTGGGCCTTGTGCTGGGGCATTCCGAACCCTGCGGAAGGGGTGCTCTTCGGCCTGATCGGGCGCGACCCGCGGGACCGCAAGCGCATGGCGGTCCTGAAGGCGGGCGGCAAACCCGCAGAGACACGCTATCGGACCGAGCGCGTTTGGCATGGCTCGGTGGCGGCGGTGGAATGCCGGCTTGCCACAGGCCGGACTCATCAGATTCGGGTGCAGATGGCACATTCCGGCCATCCGATCATCGGGGATCCTGTTTACCTCAAGCGCATACCGGCCGCGGCGCGCAGCCTACCGGAGCCGCTCCGGCGGCAGCTTTTGGATTTCCCGCGCCAAGCATTGCATGCCATGGAACTCGGGTTTGCGCATCCGCGGAGCGGTGCGCCGTTGTTCTTTCGAACCGAACTGCCCGAGGATCTGCGCTCGCTCTGCACCCTTCTTGAAAGCGCCGAGCCAAAGCCTGATCGCGCTTTGCCTTGACAGGACCGATTTAGTCCTCTATTAAGATTTGACCCAGATCATTGAGGTCGTGGTGAGAAGAGACTTTTGTACCAAGCAGGCGGTTTGGCCGAAATCTTGCCGCCATTACGGGGCAGTTTCGGAAAAATGAACGGTTTTTATCGCGCCTGAGCCGACAAAAGGTTGTAATTCTACGTCATCTTGCGCCGTGATCAGGGCAAGAAGCTAGCCGTGAAAGGAGAGGACTGCCTCATGGCCGCGCCCGCTATTCCCGCCCCTTCCGAGGGCAACCTCGCGCGTTACCTGCAGGAAATCCGGAAGTACCCCATGCTTTCGGCGGAGGAGGAGCTGGAGCTCGCACGCCGGTGGCGTGATGCGCACGATATTGAAGCCGCGCATAAGCTGGTGACCTCTCACCTGCGTTTGGTTGCGAAAATCGCCATGGGCTATCGCGGTTACGGCTTGCCGCTTTCCGAGCTGATCAGCGAGGGAAATGTCGGCATGATGCAAGCGGTGAAACGCTTCGACCCGGATCGCGGCTTCCGCTTGGCGACCTATGCGATGTGGTGGATACGCGCAGCCATCCAGGAATATATTCTGCACAACTGGTCGTTGGTGAAAATGGGCACCACGGCCGCGCAGAAGAAGCTGTTCTTTAACCTTCGCCGGCTGAAAGGACAGATGCAGGCGATCGAAGAGGGCGACTTGCAACCCGAACAGGTGGCCGAGATTGCCCGGATGCTTGAGGTGCCCGAGCAAGATGTCATCAATATGAATCGGCGCTTGGCGGCACCGGACCATAGCCTGAATGCGCCGGTGCGACTGGACAGCGAAGGGGAATGGCAGGACTGGCTGATCGACGAAAGCGAAAGCCAGGAGAGCGCGATTGCCGAACGCGAGGAACTTGCCGGCCGGCAGACGCTGCTTGCCAATGCGTTGAAAACGCTGAACGAACGCGAGCGCCATATCCTGATCGAGCGCCGGCTGAAGGATAACCCGACGACCTTGGAAGATCTCTCCAAACACTACGGGATTTCGCGCGAGCGCGTGCGGCAGATCGAAGTTCGCGCTTTCGAGAAGTTGCAGAAGGCGATGAAGGCGCAAGTGGCGGAGCGTCGCCTGGCGCAGCAGCAATCGGCCGGGTGATCGGGCCGTTGCGGCCCGTCTGACTCATCGCCGCGGCGCAGCGCGGTTCTGCGAATCATCGCCGCTAAGACGCGGGGGGTGGCGACGTAGGGGGAGGATGGCCGGCCGGGAGGCTCCATTCGGCTTCCAAGCGTTCCCGTTCGGCGCGGAGCTCTTTAGCCCGGATCAGGCTTCGGGCATCGAGCAGCAGGCGCGTGATGATCGGCGCAAGCTCCGAGATCAGCCACCCCGTTGCGCCCGCCGCCCAAGCGGTGCCGAGCCGCAGCGGGTCTTCCAGCAAATTGAGCGCGGCGTCCAGGCTCGCGCCGTCCAGCCAAAGTTGGCGGAGCGCGGAAATGCTGGCCGTTACGCCCGCAAGTAGGACGGCGCGCGCCATCGGCTTGCCGGGCGCGCCGTCGAGTGCGAGCGAGACAAGTCCCGGCGCCAGAAGGCCAACCAACAACAGCGCCGTGCCCGGGGAGAGTGCCGCGGCGATGCCGCAAAGGGCGCCCTCCACCCAGAGGAGCGAGCGGGGATGGCCGGTATCCAAGCGGCGGGCGGACTTCGGCATGGCGCTACCCGAGGGCTGCCGCCACCAAGGCCGCCGTCAAGGCGGCCAAAGTGGCGCCTGCGGCGAATTCGCGCCCGATGCGTTCGGCCAATGCCGCACGCGTGCTGCTTCCGGCCGCGATCTGGGCAAGCTCCGCATCGATTTCGCCGATCCGCGCAAGGGCGTGCTGCAGCCCCTCGGCATCGGCCTGCAAAGCCGTTGGGTCATCCAGCAGGGTTAAGATCGGCTGCAGGCGCCCGCCCGTTGCCAAGGCTTGCAGTTGTTGCTGAAGAGCGGCTCTGCGGGTGCGGCTATGCCAGAGCTCCAGCGCCGCTTTGGCGTGCTCGCCGACCCAGGCGGAAAGCTGGGGGAGGGGGCCGAGATTGTTGCGTGTTTCCACGGCGACCAGCAAGTTGAGCTCGGCCAAGACCAGCCGTGCCGGGGCGCCGGCGCGGGCGGCTTCCCAAACATCGAGATAGAATGAATGATCTTGCCGAACGGCGATGAAGGCGGCGAGGTGGGTATCCATCGGCGCCAGGCGGCGGACTTCCGGCTGGGCGGCGGCGGCATCCAGAGCTTTGAGCAGCTCGGCGGCGGAGATCACCCAGCGGCCTCTAAGCAGCGGGCTGGCACACGGCATCAAGGGGTTCAATGCGTAGGCCAGCCGCGCGATGCCGGTTTCCCAATCCCGCGCGCGGAGCCAGAGCTCCATTTGCTGGGCCTGCTGGCGAAGCGTGGTGGCATCGACCCGGCTTCCTTGTTGCGCAGCCCAAAGCGTGATCGCGTGGCTGATGATGAAGTCTCTGAGTTCTGCGAGCTCTTCGTTGCCTTTGGCCATTGCGGCGGCGAGGGCGGGACCGACCCCGTCCGGCCACAGCAGGATCCCGCGCCAGGCCGGCGGGGCCAAGGGATCGAGCACGGCGACGGCGCGTAAAACAAGGATCGAATCTGCTCGCCGGTCCTCCGTGCCGCCTTCGCGGGCGCGCCAACGCACGAGCTCTTCGAGCGTGCTTGCCATCTGGTTCGCGCCGAGCTCGCGACGGATCCAATCCGTCACTGCGCCGTTGCGGAGCATGCGCGCGCCTGGTTCGGGGTGCGTGGCGACTTGGTAGGCGAGGCTTCGCACATCCCAAACCGGGCTTGCATTGAGTGTGAGCGGCCGTTGCGCGCGCCGCGGCGGACGCGTTGTGACTTTCCGGCTGCGGGCTGTGGAGGTATCCAAGAGCAAAGCGGGCGAGGGCCGATGGGCGGGGTCTTCGGCCAGCATGCTGCGCAGCAGATCGGCCAGCAGCGAGGGAAGCTCCGCATCGGCCGCCAAGGCCTCGAAGCTGCCGCGGGAGAGTTTTCTCAAGATGATCGCTTCGGTATCGAGTTCCGCCAGAGGCGTGCGCCCGAGTGCCAGCGTAAGCAGCGTGACCCCTAAGGCGTAGACGTCGTCTGCGATGCTGCCCTCGCCACGGCAGGCGGGGGCGCACATCGCCATGTAGGGCGGTTCGAAGACGGCCGGCTGCAGGCTTGCCGGCGGGGCGGCCCAGGCGCAACCCAAGACCACGGGGTTTTTCGCCCCGCCGGAAAAAATATTGTCCGGGCGGATGGCGCGATGGGTCAGCCCGCGGCTTTTTAACGCCTCGAGTACGTGGGCTGCGGGGCGGAGCACATAGTGCACAATCTCGGCTTCGCCCCATGGCGAGCCGCTTGCTGCCGGTGCTGCCAGCGAAGGGCCGGGCGGCTCCGGACAGATCACGTAGTAGGCTTCGCCGCCTTCCGGAGCGGGGCCGGGACCGTGGGCGAGCGGGGTCAAGAGGCCGGGGATCACTTCGCCTTCCAGACGCGCGAGCGCGTTGGCGCGCGGCGGCGCGCCGGGGCTTGCGCGGACGGCCATGAAATCGGTTCGCCCGCTCGGCTGATGCCGCGCGGCGAAAGCCGGCAGCCCGCCGCCGGCACCGGGCAGCGGCAGCGCGGTGAGGACTTCATACTGGCCGTTGAGAAGCTTCACGCCGGCGGCAGAAGAGGAAGGAAAAGCGCCCAGGGAAGTGCCCATAGCCTGCACCCGATCGAACCGGGGCGCATCATGTCATGCCTTGGTTAGAATTTTGGTAACGACACGTCCGGCAAAGCCCGATCCTAATCTTCAAACGGATCGCGCATCAAAATCGTATCGTCGCGTTCGGGACTGGTGGAGAGCAAGGTCACCGGCGTTTCGATCAGTTCCTCGATGCGCCGGATGTATTTGATCGCTTGCGCCGGCAGCTCGCCCCAGGAGCGGGCGCCGCGGGTGGATTCGCACCAACCCTCCATGGTCTCGTAAACCGGCTCCGCCGCGGCTTGCGCGCCGGGAGCGGCCGGCAGGTGCCGGAAAATCTCGCCGCCGATGCGGTAGCCGACGCCGATCCGCAATTCGGCCAGGCCGTCGAGCACATCGAGCTTGGTCAGCGCCAGGCCTTGAATGCCCCCCACCTTGACCGCCTGGCGCACCAAGGCGGCATCAAACCAGCCGCAGCGCCGCCGCCGGCCGGTGACGGTGCCGAATTCCTTGCCGCGATCGCCGAGCAGCATACCGGTTTCATCATGAAGTTCGGTGGGGAAGGGACCGGCTCCGACGCGCGTCGCGTAAGCTTTGGCGATTCCGAGAACGAAACCCACCGCGCTCGGCCCGATCCCGGAGCCCGCGGCAGCGGTGGCCGCGACGGTGTTGCTGCTGGTCACGAAAGGATAGGTGCCGTGGTCCACATCCAGCATCACCGCCTGCGCGCCTTCGAACAAAATGCGCCGGCCGGTGCGGCGCGCTTCGTCAAGCCGCTGCCAGACCGGCTCGGCGAAGGGCAGAATTTGCGGCGCCAGCGCCAGAAGTTCCGCGAGCAATGCGGCTTTCTCGAAGGGTTCCGCCCCGAGCCCGGCCAGCAGCGCGTTGTGATGCATCAAGAGTTCGTCCAGTTTCGCATCCAGCGTGTCCGGCTCCGCCAAATCGCAAACCCGAATCGCCCGCCGCGCTACTTTGTCTTCATAAGCGGGGCCGATGCCTCGCCCGGTGGTGCCGATCCTGCGCGCGCCGCGGGCATTTTCCCGCGCTCGGTCCAAGGCGGCATGGACCGGAAGAATCAGCGGTGCGTTTTCGGCAATGCGAAGGTTGCCGGGATCCACGGCCAATCCTTGAGCGCGGACGCGGGCGATTTCTTCGAGTAAGGCTTTCGGGTCGATGACGACGCCGTTGCCGATAATGCCGAGTTTGCCGCGCACCAGCCCGCTGGGAAGCAGGGATAGCTTGTAGGTTTGGTTGCCCACCACGAGCGTATGGCCGGCATTGTGCCCGCCTTGAAACCGCACCACGATATCGGCGCGGCTGGCCAGCCAGTCCACCACCTTGCCTTTTCCTTCGTCACCCCATTGGGCGCCGATCACAGCGACATTGGCCATGCGCGTATCCGCCTTTCTTTTATTCGCCCTTCACGCGGCAGAGGCCGGTTGGCGTAAGAATATGGTCGCAATCGAGCCGTTCCGCTTCGGCAGCTGCGTCTGCGACGGGCTCCAACGCCGCTACGGTGGCGTAACCTTGCGCGCGCAACGCCCGCACCGCCTCGGGATCGGCGCCAAGCGGCACATAGACCCGCGGGCGAGGGGCAAGCCGCGGGGCAGCGCGCAGGATGGCGTCCGGGAACAGGGTCAGGCCGGTGGCCGGTTCGACGTTGCTGCACAAATACCGCCCGCCGCGGCCGAGCTCCTCATGCCGCCCCGGGGCATACACGGTGAGGGAAACGCCGGTGTGATAGCGAAACCCGCGAAACTCGATGGGATCCACGGTCAATTTCAAAGCCGGGGCGCGCGCCCGCACCACCGCCACGATTTCCGCCAGGCGGTCGATTTGCTCTTTTGCCGCGTCCGGGAAGGCCGTGCGCTCCAGCACCCCGAGCGCCTTTTCGGCGGGGCCTGCGGCCAACAACAACTCCACCAGCATGGCCGCCAGCTTGCCGCCATGCGCGCGCACGGCGGCCGTGTCTTTCCGATCCAGGGCATGGACCAAGGCGCGTTCCTGCTCGGCGGGCAACCCGAGCCCGGCCAGCAGTGTGGGAACCAGCCGCGGCAAGGTCAAATCAAAGCTGAGCCGGGTAAGCCCGGTCGCGGACAGCGCCTCGGCGCCGACCAGGATGATTTCGGCATCCGCGAGGGGGTTGTCGGGGCCGATCAGCTCAATTCCGGCTTGGGCTACTTGTCGCTCCGGAGCGAGCTGGGTGCCGCGCACCCGCAGGCACTGCCCGGCATAAGAAAGCCGAAGCGGGCGCGGAGCCTTCGCCAATCTTGTGCTGGCAATCCGCGCCACTTGCGGCGTGGTGTCGGAGCGCAGAGCCATCATCCGCCGGCTATCCGGGTCGAGCAGACGAAACGTATCTTCCGCCACCGCCCCGCCGGGGCCGGAAAGCAGCGTTTCTTCAAATTCCAAAAGCGGCGGCTTGACGCGCTGGTACCCGTGCGCGGCAAAGGTGGCCATAATGGCCTCGACGGAGGCGGCTTCGATTTCCGCTTCCGGGGGCAGCAAGTCGCGCAGGCCGGCGGGCAAAAGGGCAGGGTTCGGGGGCAGATCGTCCGTCATTTGCCGGGCTATAGCATTGCTTCCGTTAGCCAGAAAGCTGCCGCGTTGCCCATTGGCAGGCGGGATGTTTCCCCGCAGTATCGGCGGCCGCAAAAGCTGCGAGGCTAAGGAGGAAGGGATGACAAAAGTTGCTGTGGTGGGTGCGGGCTTGATCGGGCGTTCCTGGGCCATTGTGTTTGCCCGCGCCGGGTTTGAGGTGAGCCTTTGGGACCCCGCGCCCGGCGCCGCGGAGGCAGCGCTTGGCTTTATTTCCGAACGGCTTCCCGAGCTGGCCGCGGCAGGGCTGCTGAGCGATCAACCGGAGACCGTGCTGGCGCGCATTTCCGCTGCTTCTTCGCTTGCCGAAGCCGTGGCTTCGGCGGTGCATGTGCAGGAAAACGGCCCCGAGCGCGTTACAGACAAGGCGGAGATTTTTGCTCTGCTGGATCGCCTGGCCGGGCCCGAGACGGTGCTTGCCAGTTCCACTTCCGGCATTCCGGCAAGCGCCTTCACCGGCAACCTTGCCGGGCGCGCCCGCTGCCTTGTCGCCCACCCCGTGAACCCGCCTTATCTCGTGCCCGTGGTGGAGCTTTGCCCCGCACCTTGGACGGATGCCGACGTGCTGGCGCGAACCCGCGCCCTTATGCAGCAAGCCGGGCAGGTTCCGGCGACGGTGAATCGGGAAATTCCGGGATTTGTTCTGAATCGTTTGCAGGTGGCGTTGGTTTCGGAAGCGTTTCGTCTGGTAAACGATGGGGTGATCTCGCAAGAAGATCTGGATGCAACGGTCAAGCACGGGCTTGGGTTGCGTTGGTCGTTCATGGGGCCGTTTGAGACGATCGACCTCAATGCACCGGGCGGGCTTGCCGATTATTGCGCCCGCTACGGCGCTCTTTACAATCAGATCCAAGAAGAAATGAAACCCATAGCGGTGACGCAAGAACTCGCGACCGCGCTGGATGCCACCCGTCGCGCCGTTTTGCCCCGAGAAAAGATTCCCGAGCGGACGGCATGGCGGGACAAGCGCTTGATGGCACTTGCCGCGCATAAGCGCACACAGCCGGATTGACTTAATTGGCGGCGTTCGCCTCGGTTGCCAGTGCGCGGCGGGCGAGGGCCTGGATGCGCCTGACCATCGCGGCGACGCCGTTGCCGCGATTGGTGGAAAGCGCCTCCAATAAACCTTGTTGTTTCAAAAAACCGGGATCGGTGGCGAGAATTTCTTGCGGGGTTCGGCCGGAATAGACCCTGAGCAGAAGCGCCACCAACCCGGCAACAATGGCGGCATCGGAGGCGCCGGCCAGATAGAGCTTTCCGTCATGAAGCTCGGCATAAAGCCAGACTTTGCTTTGGCAGCCCGCGACACGATAGGCATCTTGCATCCAGGCGGCCGGAAAAGCCGGAAGCTTGCGGCCCAGTTCGACAATGTAATGATAACGATCCTCCCAATCATCGAAGAGGGCGAGATCTTCGCTGACGGAGGCAATCGCTGCGGCAGCGGAAGGATCTTGCGGTTGATAAAAAGCTTCCTGCATACGCCGAGAGTTAGAGGATAAATCGGCTGAGATCCGCCTGCGTTGCCAGCGGCCCCACGCGGTTATGCACGTAATCGGCATCGACGGTGATGGTTTCTCCGGGCCGATCGCTGGCCGTGAAGCTGATTTCCTCCAGGAGTTTTTCCAACACCGTATGCAACCGCCGCGCGCCGATATTTTCCACCCGCGAATTGATTTCCGCGGCGAGATCGGCAAGCGCGTCAATGGCGGCATCGGTAAACTGCAGTTGCACCCGCTCGGTTGCGAGCAATGCCTGATATTGCTTGATCAGACTGTGTTCCGGCTCGACCAGGATGCGCCTGAGATCGGCCCGCGAAAGCGGCGCGAGTTCCACGCGAATCGGCAATCGGCCCTGCAGTTCCGGCAGCAAATCCGAGGGTTTGGCAAAGTGGAACGCGCCCGAGGCGATAAACAAAACATGGTCGGTTTTGACCGGCCCGTATTTGGTGGAGACGGTCGTGCCTTCGATCAGAGGCAGGAGATCGCGTTGCACGCCTTCGCGGCTGACATCGGCGCCGCGGAAACCGCCCTCGATGGAGCGACCGCAGATTTTGTCGATCTCGTCGATGAAGACGATGCCGTTGTTTTCGGCATTGGCCAAGGCGTCTTTGACGAGCTGATCGTTATCCAAAAGTTTGTCGGCTTCTTCGCGCTCCAGCACGCGCCGCGCCGCCTCGACCGTCATGCGCCGGCGCTGCGCGGGGCGGCCGAAGAGGCCGCGCATCATTTCGGAGATATTGATCATTTGCGCCGGCGGCAAGCCCGGAATATCGATCTGGCCGATCGGGGAAGGACCCGCTTCGGTTACGCTGACTTCGACTTCCCGCTGCTCCAGCTCGCCGTTGCGCAGCATGCGGCGAAACTTGGACCGTGTCTCGGCACTTGCGCCCTCGCCGACCAGCGCCGTCAGCAAACGCTCTTCCGCGGCGAGTTCGGCACGGGCCGTGACCGCGCGGCGAGCGATATCGCGCAACATGTTGATGCTGACTTCCACCAGATCGCGCACGATGCTTTCCACATCGCGGCCGACATAGCCGACTTCGGTGAATTTCGTGGCCTCGACTTTGAGGAAAGGCGCCTGAGCCAGCTTGGCCAAGCGCCGAGCGATTTCGGTTTTGCCGCAGCCCGTGGGGCCGATCATCAGGATGTTTTTGGGCACCACCTCTTCGCGCATTTCTTCCGGCAATTGCTGCCGACGCCAGCGGTTGCGCAAGGCAATCGCGACGGCGCGTTTGGCTTCGGCTTGGCCGACGATGAAGCGATCCAGCTCGGAAACGATTTCCCGTGGAGAATATGTCGGGACTTCCATCAGCTTTCTTTCCGAAGAGTTTCGACGACGATATGGTGGTTGGTGTAAACGCAAATATCGGCGGCAATACGGAGGGCACGCCGTGCAATTTCCTCGGCGCCGAGATCGGTGGTTTCCAAAAGCGCGCGTGCGGCGGCCAAGGCAAAAGACCCGCCCGAACCGATGCCGACGACGCCGTCTTCCGGCTCCAGCACATCGCCCGTTCCGGTGAGGGTGAAGCTGCGGTCGCGGTCGGCGACAATCATCATCGCTTCGAGGCGGCGGAGATAGCGATCGGTCCGCCAATCCTTGGCCAGTTCCACGCAGGCGCGCTCCAGCTGATTGGGAAAACGCTCAAGCTTCGCCTCCAGCCGCTCGAGCAGCGTGAAGGCGTCCGCCGTCGCCCCGGCAAAACCGGCGATGACGGAGCCGCCGGCACCGATGCGGCGCACCTTGCGCGCGTTGCTTTTGATGATGGTCTGCCCGAGGCTCACTTGACCATCACCGGCGATAGCCACTTCCGAGCCGCGGCGCACGGAAATGATCGTGGTTCCGTGCCAGAGGGAATCACTGCCAGGTTCTTGACGAGAAGGGAACATGATGGCGCTAGATGGCGCGCCGCTTCGGATGAAGCAAGAGGACGCCCGAACAAGGCTCTTCTGCCAGCGAAAGCCTGCCTGCTAAACCGGCCGCGCGGCTTCCGCCCGCACCCGCGGCAGCGCCAACACGGGCGTATAGAAGAGAAGATAACATCCGAACGCCGCGCTCCACGCGATGCCCGCGGCAAGCAGCGCCCCAAAATACCCCCCGCCAGCCAACGGAGCAAAGAGGCGCAAGAGAGCAGCCAGCGTGATCAGCGCGTAGATCACGCGCGTGGCCGGGCCGGCGGCGAGCGGCCTGCCGGTATGGCCGAGCGCGACCCGCGTCATCATCGCCAAGGTCATGGTGCCGATGGCGCCCACGGTGAGCGCATGCACCGCCGTGCTCGGCGGCAACACCGGCAGAAAGTGATCAAACCCCAGCAGGAGAAAACCGAAAGCCAGCCATCCGTAAGCCAGATGCAGAACGGCAAGCAGCGGCTCTGCCCAGGTTTTTTCGCCGCGCCAGCGATACAGCCGCAGGGCCACCGCAATTCCCGCGATGATTGCCAAAACCGCGCAGAGGCCGCTTTGCGGCGCGATCACCCAGGAGAGCAGCGCAAACAAGCTTAAAGCAATCGCCGCCCGGTCGATCCAGCCGAACGGGGCCGGGGTCTCCGCGCCGGGGTCCTGCTTGACCAGCCAGTTGCGGGTGAAGCTCGGCACGATCCGGCCGCCGACAAAGCCGATCAACATCAAAAGCGTTGCCACGCCGAGCCGATTGCCGAGGAGAGCGGTCTCGGCAACGCCCAAGAGCTCGAGATGCACCAGCAGATTGCCGGCAAGCAGCGAAGCGAGCGCCGCCAGCATGGGAAGGTTGCGCCAGTTGCGCCCGGCGATGATTTCCCGCGCCACCACGGCGAGGAAGACGGCTGGGAAGATCAGATCGAGCAGCGCGACCAGCGGCGCAGGCAGCCCGGCGCCCACGGTTACGGCAAGGCGGCCGAGAAGCCAAAGCGCGGCGAGAACGGCAAGAGGCACGCCCTGCAGCGGCAGCCTTCCCGTCCAATTCGGGATGGCGGTGAGCAGAAAGCCCGCAACCACCGCTCCGCCGTAGCCGAAAGCCATTTCATGGATGTGCCAGACCAGCGCGGGCAGGCGGGTTGGCAATTCGGCGCCGTGCAGCGCGGCAAGCCAAAGCGGGATGGCAAGGCCCGCCCACAGCGCGGCCAACAGAAAGAACGGGCGGAAACCGGCGGAAAACACAGCCGGACCGGCATGAGCCCTGTAGCGGGGAATCGGCGGCATGGCGAAGCGGCCCTTCAGCGATACGGTTTTATCGCCGATAGGGGTTCGGCAACAAGGCGCGCAGAGGAACTTTCAACAGCACCTTTCCCGGCCCCGGCAGGATAATTCGGGCATCGGGGCTGAAATCAAAAAACATTTCGCGACATGCTCCGCACGGGGGAACGACCTCGAGGTCTTGACATGCTTCCTCGGGCTTGGGATGGCGCACCGCAACCACGGTCTCGACGCCGCCATCGCCTTCCAAGACCGCCCGGCCAAGCGCAACCGCCTCGGCGCAAATCGAAAGCCGCCCTACGGTTGCCCCGAGATGGAGGCCGGTCCAGACGCGCCCGTCGGTGCCGCGAATGGCTGCGGCAAGCGTGTGCCAAAACGGCCGATAATGCCGCAGGAGCGCGGCGCGCGCTTGCTCAACCAGAGCGAGATCCTCCGTGCTGAGCGGTTCGGCGGCTTCGGCAAGCGGCCCGGATCGGGAAAGAGGGGAAAGGTCAGTCAGCGGCTTGCATCTCCCCGGCCTCATCGGAGGCCGCCAGCATGGCGTTGGCGACCACGCCCGCCTGTTCGCGGATCTTACGCTCGATCGCCTCGGCGATTTCGGGGTGATCGCGCAGGAAGAGCTTGGCATTCTCCCGCCCCTGGCCGATGCGCTGGCTATCGTAGCTGAACCAGGCGCCGGATTTTTCCACCACCCCTGCTTTGACGCCGAGATCGATCAGTTCGCCCACTTTGCTAATCCCTTCGCCGTACATGATGTCGAACTCCACCTGTCGGAAGGGCGGGGCGAGCTTGTTTTTGACGATTTTCACGCGGGTTTGGTTGCCGGACACCTGGTCACGATCTTTGATTTGGCCGATCCGGCGGATCTCCATGCGCACCGAGGCATAGAATTTCAATGCGTTGCCGCCGGTGGTGGTTTCCGGGTTGCCGAACATCACGCCGATTTTGAGCCGGATCTGGTTGAGGAAAATCAGCAATGTGTTGCTGCGGGAGACGGATCCGGTAAGCTTGCGCAGCGCTTGGCTCATCAACCGCGCATGCAAACCGACATGCGAATCACCCATTTCGCCTTCAAGCTCGGCGCGCGGGACGAGAGCGGCCACGCTATCGATGACCAGCACATCCACGGCGCCGGAGCGGACCAAGGTATCGGCGATTTCCAGCGCCTGTTCGCCGGCATCGGGCTGGCTGATCAACAAATTGTCGACATCGACTCCGAGCTTTCGCGCGTAGATGGGATCCAAGGCGTGTTCGGCATCGATGAACGCTGCGGTGCCTCCGCGTTTTTGCGCCTCGGCGATGGCGTGCAGCGCCAAGGTGGTTTTGCCCGAGCTTTCGGGCCCGTAAATCTCCACGATGCGCCCGCGGGGGAGCCCGCCGATGCCGAGCGCGAGATCAAGCCCCAAAGAGCCGGAGGGAATCACCTCAATCGCCTCATCGGAGCGTTTTGCCCCCATGCGCATGATCGAGCCTTTGCCGAAGCTTCGTTCGATCTGCGCCAGCGCCGCTTCCAGCGCTCTATCTTTTTCCATTCCGATTTGTCCCTGTATGCAAAGGCCAAGCCCTTTTCGGCACAACCCACCATCGGCAGGTACGTTTGTGATCTCGCCCAATAGTGGTGTCTGCTAGTTTCTCACAGATAGGAACACTTAGGCAACAGGCAGAGAGGGGGGGGAGCCGCCGCTTGGCGGAACGGAGCGCTTGCGGCATGCTTTCCGCCATGCTTTCGCGCTTGTTTGCTCCTTCCGCCATTGCGGTGATCGGCGCCTCGCCCGATGCCGGCCGGATTCGCGGCCGGCTTTTGCAGCTGCTGCGCAAAGGCGGCTTTGCCGGGCCGATCTATCCGGTCAACCCAAGTTATGCGGAAATCGACGGTCTCCGCTGTTATAAAGACGTATCGGCCATCGGCGCGCCAGTGGATCTCGCCGTGGTGGTGATTCCGGCGCCGCATGTGCCCGATTCGCTGCTGGCCTGCGCGCGGGCCGGCATTCCGTATGCGGTGGTGATTTCCTCGGGCTTTGCCGAAGAGGGCGGCGCGGCGGCCGCGCTTCAGACTCGGCTGAAGCAGATCGCGCAGGAAACGGGGATGCGCATCCTGGGTCCCAACTCGGAGGGGTTTTACAACGCCGTTGCGGGCGTGGCGGCTACGTTCAGCCCCGCGGTCGATGCGCATGCGGGGGATGTTCCGGTCATTGCCGGCGCCGGGCGCATCGGCGTGGTGGCGCAAAGCGGCGGGATCGGGTTTTCCTTTTTGAATCGCGGGCGGGTGCTGGGGCTGAGGTTTTCGTCTCTGATTACCACCGGCAACGAGGCGGATCTCACGGCGGCCGATTGCTTTTGGCATCTCGCCTCTGATGACGAGACCGCCGCTTTGCTCTTGTTTCTGGAAACGGTGCGCGATGCGGCGCGCTTTGCGGAAGCGGCCCGGCTTGCCGCCCAGCGGGGCAAACGCGTGGTGGTGGTGAAAGTGGGGCATTCGGAAGGAGGCAGCCGGGCCAGCGCCTCTCACACCGCCGCCATGACCGGCTGGGAGTGCGCGTATCGGGCGGCGTTTCGCAGCTTGGGCATGATTCCCGCGCAGGATCCGGACGAGGCGCTGGCGATTTTGGCGGCGTTGACTACAAGCCCGCCCGCACGCAGCCGGCGGGCTGCGATCATTACCACCTCGGGCGGGGCGGGGGCGTGGCTTGCCGATACGCTGGCGGCTGCGGGTTTTTCCTTGCCCGAGCTTTCGCCCGGCCTGCAGGCCGAAATTCGGAGCTACATTCCTTCCTACGGATCAACCCGCAACCCGGTGGATATTACCGCGCAAGCGGTGCATTCCGGCGGCATGAACCGCACCATCGGGCTTTTGACCGACAGCGCCGAGGTTGACCTGATTGCCGTGACTTTCTCGGCGGCGAACGATACGCGCCTTTCCGTGCAGCCGGAGGAGCTTGCGCCCCTGCTTGCCCGACGCGAAAAGCCGGTACTGTTTTTCAGCTACACCTTGCCTTCGCCCCTCGCGCGGCGGGGTTTGGCGGAAGCCGGCGCCGCGATCCACACCAATCTTCACGCCCTCTCTGCCGCCGCCAAGGCGCTTGGCAGCCAAGTGCGCGTGCGGGCCGAACCCGCTTCGGCCGTTGCGCGTGCTTCCGAGAGCCTGCTTGAGAAGCTTCGCGCCCATCCGGGGCCGTGGATGGAGTTTTCCGCCAAGGAGGTCCTGGCGGAATGGGGAATTCCCATCGCGCCGCGCATTTTGGTGCGGACCAAGGAGGAACTTGCGAAAGCCGCGCGGCGTTTGGGCTTTCCCCTGGCAGCGAAGGTGCAATCTCCCGCCATTTTGCACAAAACCGAAGTGGGCGGCGTGCGGCTGAACATCCGCACGGAGGCGGAGTTGGAAGCAGCGTTTGCCGCGCTGATGGACAAGGGCCGCGGTGTTGCCGGCGCGGCGCTTGCCGGCGTGTTGCTGGAGCCGATGGCGCCGCCGGGGGTGGAAATGATCGTCGGCGCGGTGCGGGATGCGACCTTCGGCCCCATCGTTATGCTCGGGGCGGGCGGCATTGCGGCCGAGCTCTTGCAGGATACCGCCTATCGCTTGGCCCCTGTAGACGAGTCGGAGGCGATGGAGATGATCGCCGAGCTTGCCAGCGCGCGTTTGCTGGCGGGCTATCGCGGCGCGCCGCGGGCGGACGTGGTGGCGCTCGCGCGGCTGACGGCGGCGCTTTCCGCCTTTGCCGCGGCTTGCCGGAATGAGGTTGCCGAGGTGGAGCTCAATCCGGTGCTGGTGCATGCGGAAGGCCAAGGCGTGAGCGTGGCCGATGCTCTGATTGTCGTGGATGCAAAGGTGTGAAAGCCATGAACAAGGCTGCGGGTTACAAGGATATCGGCGTTTGGCAGGAGCGGCATGTGGGCTTTGTGGAGCTGCGCCGCCCGCCGGATAATTACTTCGACAAAGCGCTGATTGCGGAGATCGCTGCGGCTTTTGAGGCGTTCGATGCCGAGCCTTCCTGCCGGGTGATCGTGCTTGCGGCGCAGGGCAAGAACTTTTGCGCCGGGGCGGATCTCGCGCGCCGGCCGGCAACCGGCAGCACCGAGGAAACCGGCGGCGGCAAACATCTCTACAAAGAGGCGATCCGCCTGTTTCGCACGCAAAAGCCGATTATTGCGGCCGTGCAGGGCGCGGCCGTGGGCGGAGGGCTTGGGCTTGCCTTGGTTGCGGATTTCCGGGTCGCTTGCCCCGAAGCGCGGTTTTGCGCGAATTTCACGCGGCTTGGGTTTCATCCGGGCTTTGGCTTGACCTATACGCTGCCGCGACTGGTCGGGCCGCAGAAGGCGGCGCTGCTGTTTTACACGTCTCGGCGCATACGCGGCGAGGAAGCGTTTGCCATGGGCCTGGCCGACGTTCTGGTGCCGCAGGCGGAGCTTCGGCAAGCCGCGCTTGCGTTGGCGGAGGAAATTGCGCAGTCGGCCCCGCTCGCGGTGCTTTCGACGCGCGCCACGCTTCGCCGCGGCGCCGTGGAGGCGATAGAAGCGGCCACGGAGCGGGAGCTTGTGGAGCAGGAATGGCTGCGGCGGACGAAGGATTTTCAGGAAGGGGTGAAAGCCATGGCGGAGCGGAGAGCCCCTGAGTTCCATGGGAAGTAACGAATATTAAAGATTTTGCATTTTATTCTAGGATGGGAGGGTCATTAACGAATCGTTCATCATTTGTTTTCAAATCCGGGGGTTTTGGACAAAAAGTGAACATAAAAAACGTCGAGTCGGGCGTACGCAATACCTTTATAATTCGGTGCAAGCAACGGAATTTATGACTTTTTCGAGCGCATTGCCGAGCTCGGCCAGGGTATAAGGTTTTGGCAGGAAGACGACGTTTTCTGCGGAAACGTCTTTTCTTAACGATTCCTCGGCATAGCCGGAAACCAGAATCGCCGGAAGATCGGGGCGTAGGGAACGCAAGCGCCGGAGCAGACTCGGCCCGTCTATATCCGGCATGACCACATCGCTGACAACGGCGGAAAGTTTCGTTGTAAGATTGTGATTTTCCAGTAAAGCCAGTGCCGCTTCACCGGTTTCTGCCGCCAGAACGTCAAAGCCGCGCTGGCTCAGAAAATAACAGGCGAGGCGGAGGACCGAGGCCTCATCATCCACCACAAGCACGGTGCGGGATGGAGCGGGGTTTGGGGCCGCCGCCGGCGCGGGGCTTGGCTGCGGTTGGGCAGCCGGGCGCGGGGACGCCGAGCTTTGGGCTTCTTTCGCGGGGCCCGGCGGTGCTTTCGGCGCGGCGGCTTGCGGCGGCTCCTGTTTGGGGGCCGCACAACGGGGAAGATAGATCTGCACCGCCGTGCCTTTGCCGGGCGTGCTTTCCACCGCGATGAAGCCCTCGGACTGCCGGACAATTCCGTGCACGGTGGAGAGCCCCAGCCCGGAACCGCCGCGGTCGCGTTTGGTTGTGAAGAAAGGGTCGAAGATATGGGGCAGGATTTCGGGCGGGATGCCGGTGCCGGTATCCTCAACGGTGATGACGACGTAGCGGCCGGGGGGCATGGTTTCCACGCCGAGCTGGCGAGGTGCGAATAAAATCAAACGGCTATTGCGAATTGTTAAAGTACCGCCTTCGGGCATGGCGTCGCGCGCATTGACGGCGAGGTTGATCAAGACCTGGTCGAATTGGGAGGGGTCTGCCCGGATGAAATAGCCCGGCTCTTCGAGTTCAAGCTTCAGACGGATTTGATCGCCAAGAAGCCGATGGAGAAGCCGGGAAAGATCGCGAATTGCGGCATTTACGGAAATCACCCGCGGTTGCAGGGTTTGCTGGCGGGAAAAGGCGAGCAGCTGCCGCACGAGCGCGCTGCCGCGTTCGGCGTTGCGGCGGATTTCTTCGACTTCGAAAAGCGTGGCTTGGTCTAAGCCCGTGCGGCCGAGCGCAAGGTCTGCCGCGGCGATAATCGCGGTAAGCAAGTTGTTGAAATCATGCGCGATCCCGCCTGCAAGCTGCCCCAGCGATTGCAGCTTTCGACTGTGATCCAATTGCGCTTGCAGCCGCTTGAGCGGGGTGATGTCGGAAATGCGCAGAATGAAGCCGCCGGTTTTCCCGCCGCCCTCGCGCAAAGGCGCGACCGCGATATCGACATCCGCCACCCGCTCCTCGGTGTTCCCGGAGCGATGAAGCCGACCGACGAATCGGCGCACCGGTGCGGCGGCGTTTGCTCCGGCGGCAAGGATTTCGCGAAAGGCCTCCGCGCATTTCGCACGCGTTTCTTCATCGAAGATGGCTACGGCAGGCTGGCCCGGCTTGATCGGGTTCTGCGCGCCGAGCATGCGGGCGAGCGTGGTATTGGCGCGCACCACGCGGCAGGCGGGATCGACAATCACGACCCCGTCGGTGGCTTCTTCGAACAAGACCTGACCGAGCGCGCCGAGCGGCTGACGGAAGCGGTCCAACAGGCTCCGCATGTTGGAGCGAAACCAGGATGCACGGAAAAAGCGGCGAAGCATCATGCTGCCTCTCTTTTTCTTTTCAGGCGGCCGGTCAGGCGCCAGACATAGGCGATCAATTCGGCCACCGCTTTGTAGTGTTCCGGCGGGATTTCGACGTCGAGCGGCACTTGATAGAGTGCACGCGCCAACGGCGGGTTGGCAACGATCGGCACGCGATGCTCTTCGGCGGCGGCGCGGATGCGCAAAGCCAGTTCATCGACGCCCTTGGCTACCACGCGCGGGGCGGCGTGTTTTTCCCGGTCGTAGGCCAAAGCGACGGCGTAGTGGGTGGGGTTGGTGATGACCACGGCGGCGGTCTTGACCTGGGCAAGCATGCGCTTGCGCATGCGCGCGCGGCGAAGCTGGCGGAGCCGCATTTTCACCTGCGGATCGCCTTCGGTTTCTTTCATCTCCTCGCGCAATTCTTGGCGGCTCATGCGCAACCTGCGATTGTATTGCAGACGCACGCGCAACACATCAAGCCCCGCGATTACGCCTTCCATGAGGGCAATGGCAAAGAGCACCTTAAAGCCGAGGCGCAAAAGCTCGCGCGCAAGTTGCGGCGCTTCCCAGAATGTCGCCGTTGCGAGCCGGGCAAGGTCGGCGCCGAGCACACGCCAGCAGACAAGGCCCGCGACCAGCATTTTCACCACGGCCAGCAACAGCTGTATTGCGTTGCTGCGGGAAAAAATCTGCCCGAGATTCGCCCTTGGGTTGAGCCGGCTGAAATCCGGCCGCATGGCAGGCCAATGCACGAGCCCCCGCGTTTGGAACAAGGTGGACGCCATCGCACCCGCAAAGGCGAGAGCAAGCAGCGGCAGGGTTGCATGAAGCCAGGCGGAGAGCCCGGCATGCAAGGCTTTGATCGGGTTTCCGAAGGGGTCCGGCCCGACCAGGAAGACGCTTAGGCGGGCGAGAATCTCGCGTCCGAGAGCGGGGCCGAGAAAGAACAAAGCCAGGGCAAGAAGAACAAGCCCGGCGGCGGCAGAGACCTCACGCGAGAGCGCGACATGGCCTTCTTCGCGCGCGCGCTGCAGCCTTCGCGGTGTTGCGGGTTCGGTTTTCTCTTCCGATGTGGAGGCTGCGGCGTCTTCTTCGGCGATGGCGGGATGCTCCTCTAACGGAGGCCGGGCAGTGCTTCAAAGCTGATGCGTGCCGCTTCCTGCCAAACGGAAACCAACACCGCGGCAAGCGCCGCGAGCAAGGCGAGCCCGCCGAGCAACTGCCCGGGTAAAGCGAGAAAATAGACTTGCAGGCGCGGGACCAACCGCGCCAAGAGCCCAAGCGCGATCTGCCAGACGGTGCCTGCCAGCACGAAAGGGGCAGAAAGACGCAGGGCCAAGCCGAACGATTGCGCCACCGCCCTGACGACGGTCTCGGCGGTATCGCCGAGCGGCAGCGAGTGTCCTGCCGGCAGAACCCGGTAGCTTCCGCTCAGCGCGGCAAGCGGCATGGCATAAAGGCCGCTTCCGAGCAGCACGACGATTACGGCAAGACGCAAAAGCTGGCCGAGCTCGGCGCTGCCGCCGCTGCCTTGAGCATCCGGCAGCAGCACCGAGGAAAGCCCTACCATCAGCCCCAGAATTTGCGCAGCCATCTGCGCGGCGAGCACGATCAGCCGGCAGAGAAAGCCGAACCAAAGGCCAATGCCGATTTCCTCCGCCAGCATTGCGAAGGCGCGCCAGAGACTTTCCGGAGCCGGCGGCAAGTGCGGGGCCAAACTCGGCAGAAGCAAGAGTGTGAGTGCCAGCGCGAAGCCGGCGCGGAGCCGAGCCGGGATTTCCACCTCGCCGATTCCCGGCAGCAGCATGATGGCTGCGGAGATCCGCGCAAGCACCAAGGCGAAGGCAAAAGCCCAAGGCGAGAGTTCGGCGAGCAGTGCGGAATCGGCTTCCGTCACGACGTGCCAAGGGCAACCAGACGGTCGAAGAGTTCGGTCATATAGCCGCTTAATACGGCCAGCATGAAAGGCCCGAGCAGCGCAAGCACGGCCACCAACGCCAAAAGCTTGGGCACAAAAATGAAGGCCGCATCGTTGATTTGCGTCGCGGCTTGCAGCAAAGCCAAGATGATGCCTGCCAAGAGGCCGACAATCAGCGGTGGGCCCCCGAGTTTGAGGCCTACCATCAAGGCTTCACGAAGCACCGTGGCCACTTCGGCTTCGGTCATTTACGCAACCCCCGCGCGCTGCGCCGCCCTTCGGGCTGCCTTCCGCGCCGATTGCCGGCTGGGGAAAGGGTGATCATGCGCAACGCATCCGCGCTAAATCGGCATGGACATGATTTGCTGGTAGGTTTGCACGACACGGTCGCGGATGTTGACCGCGGTTTGCAGAGCGAGTTGGGCTTTGGCGACGGCGGTGATCACGTCGGTGATGTTGCCTTCTCCTTTGATCGCCTCGATGGAGCGCGTTTCCGCTTGTTCGCCGAGTTGCACCGCGTCTTCGATAGCATGCTGCAACGCATCGCCGAAGGACGGGGAGTCCGGGGCGGCCGGTTCGGCTGGCGTGCCGGCATCGACGCTGCGATAGGCCGCCGCGGCGGCGGCAGGGTTGATGCCGATCGTTGCCATGGTGGTGTTATTGCAGCAGGTTGATCACGCGCTGGAGCATGGTCCGCGTTGTTTGCAGCACGGCGAGGTTGGTGGCGTAGATGTGCTCGGCATCCCGCATGTCCATCAACTCCACGAACGGGTCGACATTGGGCATTTGCACGTAGCCTTGGGCATCTGCGGCGGGGTTGGAAGGGTCGAAGCGCTTGGTGAAAGCGCTCTGATCCCGGCCGATTTGCTTAACCCGTACGGTTTCCGCCCCGAGCGCTTTGTCCATTTTGTTTTCGAACGTAATGGTTTTGCGCCGATAAGGCTGGCCGCCGGGGGTGTTTGCCGTGGTGTCCTGGTTGGCCATATTTTCCGCCACCACGCGAAGCCGGGTGGCTTCGACATCCATACCGCGGGCGGAGATGGTCAGAGCTGTCGTGAGGTCCATGGCAGGGATACTCTTTCAGTGAGGCTGGGGCTTAGTTGAGCGCGGCGCTGAAGAGACCGAGATAGGTGCGGTAGAGATTCACCACGAGCATATGGGCATCTTCGGTCTCGGCGATCTTGACCAGTTCGTCTTCCGGGGAGACGGCATTGCCGTCCGGCGCGCGTTCGGGGGGCTTGGCGTGTTGATCCGGGCTGAGCGGTTCACCCGCAGTGCCGACGAGATGCAGCGGATGGGTGCGGACGGGCCGCACGGCGTGGGCTGACGCGGCAAGGGTTGCGGCAAAGGGCTGCAAATCCCGCTCTTTCCAGCCCGGCGTGGCGGCGTTGGCAACGTTTTGCGCAAGCAGGTTCTGGCGCGCGTCCAACCACGCCAAACGCTGATCTGCCAAGGCAAACAGCCCGATATCGGTGAAGCTCATCTTGCCGTTCTCCCCAACTTCCCCGAACTCTCCGCAACTCCCGCAACTCTTTGCACCCCGCCGGGGGCTTTCAGGGTGATGGGCAGTGGTGAAGATTCGGTAAACGCGCGGGGCCGATGCGCCGGGCGAGCGGCGGAAAGGATTCGCTAACCATTTACGGGTTTTCATACCGGAGCATGAGCCTCTCCGACGCAGCCTTTCCTTGGGTGTCTCCGCAGCTCTCGGCCATAAGCCGGCGTGAACAGCTCACTGCCGAGCTCTATGCGGTGGAACGCACTTTGCGGCTTGCCCGCACGTTCGTGGAATCGCACCGGAGCGTGGATCTCGGCGGGCTTGAAGAGAGAGTGGGCAGGCTTTGCGCGGCTGCGCTGGATCTTCCGCCCGAAGAGGGGCGAGGGCTTCGCCTTCTGTTTGCTTCCGTCTTGGCCGAGCTTGATGCGCTTGCCGCTGCCCTGGCTGCGGCTGCGTCCCGCTAGGCCGAGGCCGTTGTTCCACCGCCCGGCAAAAGGCCGTGCCATGATCTTCGACCGTGCTTCTGTCCTGCTCGCGGCTTTCGCCCTCTTTGTGATACTCGGCCTGCTGTGGGCCGGGCAGGCCCTGCTTCGGCGCTTCGCGCCGCGTTTGCAGATCGGCAATGACCGCTTGGCCGTGGAAACCGCCATCATGCTGGACGCACGCCGCCGCCTGTGGCTGGTGCGCTGCGACGGCCGGCGGGTGCTGCTTCTGACCGGGGGCCCTGCCGATCTCGTCATCGGCTGGTTGCCGCAAGCCGAGCGCAAAGCGGAGCAGGGGGCTTGCGAATGAGGCATGCTGTGATTCGGCGGCTTTCCTGCGCCCTGCCCCTTCTGCTGGCCGCCTCGCCGGCTTTTGCCCAATCGGTGAACATCGATTTGGGTTCGCTCGGTCAGGCGGGGGCCACCAGCCGGCTGGTTCAGCTGACGGCGCTGATTACCTTGCTTTCGCTTGCCCCAAGCCTGCTGGTGATGGTGACTGCATTCACCCGCATCGTGATCGTGCTGTCTTTGTTGCGCAATGCGCTCGGCTTGCAGACGACTCCGCCCAATACGGTGCTGATCGGGCTTGCGTTGTTCCTAACTTTCTTCGTGATGCAGCCGGTGTTGGAGCAATCCTGGCAGACGGGGCTTTTGCCGATGAGCGAAGGCAAGCTTCCGCCGCTTGAGGGGCTTTCTGCGGCGGCCGAGCCATTCCGGCATTTCATGGCCGGGTCCGTGCGCGAGGCGGATCTCCGCCTGTTTCTTGATCTTGCCGGCCTTCCCGCGCCCGCTTCACCCGATGCCGCGCCTTGGCGGGCGCTGATTCCGGCGTTCGTGGTGGGTGAGCTCAGGCGCGGCTTTGAGATGGGTTTTCTGCTGTTTCTGCCGTTTCTGATTATCGATATGGTGGTTTCCAGCATTCTGATGTCGCTCGGCATGATGATGCTGCCGCCGAGCGCGATCTCGCTGCCGTTTAAGTTGATCTTCTTTGTGATGGTGGACGGTTGGAGGTTGGTGTCCGGCAGTTTGGTGCAAAGCTTTGTCGGCCCGGGGCATTGAGCCTATATCAGGGTGGGAAGCGGCGAGGGCGGCTTTCCCTTCTTTGAGACAGCGAAAGGTGGTTCGGCGTGCTGCGCAATCATTGGCGGCGCAAGGCAACTCTTCTCGGATTGTTGGTTGTGGTGGGCGTGATGGTGACGCTGGTTTCCTACTCCGTCACGCTCTATCGGCTGTTCTGCGAGGTCACCGGGGCCTATGGCACGACCGCGCGCGCAGAGGCGGCGCCGGGTGCGGTCGCCGGCAAGTTGGTGACGGTCTATTTCGACACCTCCGTCGCCCCCGGCCTGCCTTGGCAATTCCGGCCCCTGCAGCGCAAAGTCACGGTGCGTTTGGGAGAGCCGGCGCTGGTGTTTTTTGAAGCGGAAAACACGTCCGACACCGCCATCGTCGGCCGTGCGACCTTCAACGTCACCCCCGAGAAGGTAGGAATTTATTTCAAGAAGATCGAATGTTTTTGCTTTAGCGAAGAACGGCTGGAGCCGCACGCGAAAGCGGATATGCCGGTGCAGTTCTTCGTCGACCCTCAGATTGCGACGGACCGCTCCACCGCGGATGTGGACCAGATTACGCTCTCCTATACCTTCTTCCGCTCGGTGGCGCCGGAGGCGGCGGCGGATCTCGCCCGTTTTGGCGATGCTCCGCCGGACCCGAAGCTGGGGGCGGTGCTGTTTGCGCGGAATTGTTCCGGCTGCCATGAGCTCGATGGGCAAAAGATTGGACCCCCGTTGGGTCATGCCTTCGGCCGGGCTGCCGCAAGCGTTCCCGGTTATCCGTATTCGGCGGCGCTGAAAGCCTCCGGGCTGGTATGGACCGCGGCGACCCTCGATCAATGGCTTGCCGGCCCGGCGAAGATGGTGCCGGGCGCTTTGATGAGCTTCGCGTTGCCGGATGCCGCAAGCCGCCGCGCGATTATTGCCTACTTGGCGGCGGTCAGCCGCAACGAAAAGCCGGAGCCCGCACACGAAGCGAAAGGGGAGCCGCAAGAGGGCCGCGCCGCTCCGCCCGAGCCGCACGGTTAAGCCGCTTTTGCCTTGATTTTTCTGCAAAAAGCCGGGCTGCGAAATCGCCCCTTGCCCGATTCTTCGCGGGAGGCTAAGCCCTGCCCGCTTTCGTATTTCCAGCCTAGAGGCCGGTTCTGAATGCTTTCCCGTCTGCTTGGTTTTATGTCGGCCGATATGGCGATCGATCTCGGCACCGCGAACACGCTCGTCTACGTGAAGGGCCGCGGGATCGTGCTGGCCGAACCTTCGGTTGTGGCCATTGCCGATGTGCGCGGGCGCAAACAGGTTTTGGCGGTGGGTGAAGAGGCCAAACAGATGCTCGGCCGCACACCCGGCAATATCCAGGCGATTCGCCCCTTGCGCGACGGCGTGATTGCGGATTTCGAGGTTGCGGAGGAGATGATCAAGCATTTCATCCGCAAAGTGCATAATCGCCGCGGCTTTGCTTCCCCCTTGATTATTGTTTGCGTGCCTTCCGGTTCCACCGCGGTGGAGCGCCGCGCCATTCAGGAAAGCGCCGAGAGCGCCGGCGCCCGACGGGTTTTGCTGATCGAAGAGCCGATGGCGGCCGCGATCGGGGCCGGCCTGCCGGTGACCGAGCCCTCGGGTAGCATGGTGGTGGATGTCGGCGGGGGCACGACGGAAGTGGCGGTGATCTCGCTCGGCGGAATTGTGTATTCCCGCAGCGTTCGGGTCGGCGGCGACAAGATGGACGAATCCATCATCAATTACATCCGCCGGACCCACAACCTTCTGATCGGCGAGAGTTCGGCGGAACGAATCAAAATCGAAATCGGTGCGGCAAGCCCTCCGTATGACAGCGATGACGGCCCGGTGCGCGACGTGAAGGGGCGGGATCTGATGAACGGTGTGCCGCGCGAAGTGATGGTGAGCCAACGCCAAATTGCCGAGGCCATTGCCGAGCCGGTCGGGGCGATTGTGGATGCGGTGAAGGTTGCCCTGGAAAATACCCCTCCGGAATTGGCGGCGGATATCGTGGATAAAGGCATTGTGCTCACGGGGGGCGGAGCGTTGCTTTATCGGTTGGATCAATTGCTGCGAGATGCTACCGGTTTGCCGGTGGCGGTTGCGGAGGATCCGCTGCAATGCGTTGCGTTGGGAACGGGGCGGGCGCTTGAGGAAATGAAGCGGCTTCGGAACGTGCTCAGCACGATGTATTAATCTCTTTGCCGCCTTGATCGGGCGGTTTGGGTTGCACACGAAACGGAGCGAGCGTTGCCGTGATCCGGCTCTCTATTCCGTTGAGACAAGCACTGGCCCGCCTGACCTTACCGGCGTTGACCGTGGCTGCGTTTGCCCTGATGCTGCTCGGCAAAGCCGATATCGAATGGGCCGTGCGCGGGCGGATGATGCTCGATGACCTGCTGGCCCCGATCTACGGCGCCTTAGCGGCGCCGGTCGGCAAGATTTGGGATGCGGCCGAGGAAATTCGCGGCGTCTTCGCGCTGGCCCGCGAAAATGCGCGGCTGCGAGAGGAAAACGCCCGGCTTCGGCAGTGGCAGGCCGTGGCGCTTGCCTTGGAGGAGGAAAACAAGAAGCTGAAGGCCAATTTGCACTGGCTTCCCGACCCGGCGCCTTCCTATGTGACGGCGCGAGTCGTGGCCGATGCGGGCGGGGTTTATGCCCGCGCCGTGCTGATTTCCATCGGGCCCAACCATTCGGTGAGAAAAGGTGAGATTGCCCTCGATGATCGCGGGCTCGTGGGGCGCGTGACCGAGGTGGGCGCCCGCAGCGCCCGCGTGCTGCTGATTACCGATATGAACAGCCGCGTGCCCGTTGTGTTGGAGCAAAGCCGGGCGCGCGCGATTCTGGCGGGAACCAACGGCCCCTTGCCGCGGCTGCTTTACTGGCCGGAAGGGAGCCCGCCGGCCGAGGGGGAAAGAGTGGTGACTGCGGCGGAGGCCAATGCCTTTCCTGCCAATTTGCCGGTGGGAACCGTGCATTACATTGCCCCCAATACGCCCGCGGTGGTGCCCGCTGCCGAGCTCGATCGGCTGGAAGTGGTGCGGGTGTTCGATTACGATCTTTCCGGCATTTTGCCCCCGGAAGCCACGATGCGGCTGCCGGCGCGCGGGCTTTCGCACAATCGTTCCGGCCCGCCGGTTGCCGGGGGCGGCGTGCTGCGGCCTTTGGCGGAGCGGCGATAGGCATGGACGAGCGCCGCCCGGGAATCCGCCCCCGCCCGAGCCTTTGGCGCCGGCTTGATGCGGCGGCGCGCCGCGCCTTCCCCGCCGCCCTTGCCGGGCTGGCTTTGCTTTTCTTGGCCGCGCCTTTGGGGCTGCCGGCCCAGGCCGAGCTGCAGCCCGAAATTTTGCTGGCCTCGACGTTCTTTTGGTCGCTCTATCGCCCGCAGGCGATGCCGCCACCGGTGGTGTTTCTGCTTGGGCTGGTGAGCGATCTCTTGAGCGGCACGCCTGTCGGGGTCAGCGTCATGACCTTGCTTTTGGTCCAGGGTTTTGTGTTCCGCTGGCGGCGGTTTTTGACCCGCCAAGGCTTTGCGGTGGTCTGGCTGGTTTTCTCCGCCCTTGCGCTGGTTTCCGCACTGCTCGATTGGGCGCTGGTCTGCGCCTTGCGGGCAACCGTGTTCCCCTTCGCGCCGGCGGTAATTGAAGCTTGCCTAGGGATCGGTTTCTATCCCGGTCTTGCACTTCTCTTCATCCGGGCGCATCGCGGCCCCGCCGCCCCGGAGCTTGCGTGAGCGAAAAGGCGTTTCTGGTGGTGCCGTGAAGCGAGATACCAAACGCGTGAGCGTCTTTACACGCCGAGCGCTGGTCTTAAGCGGGGTTCAGCTTGCCACCTTCGGCGCGCTTGCCGCGAAGCTTTATCAGCTGCAAGTCATCGATAGCGACCGCTATAAGCTTGCGGCCGAAAGCAACCGCATTTCCGCCCGATTGATTGCACCGCCGCGCGGCAGGATTGTGGATCGGTTCGGGACCGCAATTGCCGCCAACCATATGAATTGGCACGCGCTCCTGATTGCAGAGCAGACCGACGACGTGGCCGCCACGCTGGATAATTTTTCGCGCCTGGTGCCGCTGGCAGAGCATGAACGCGCCCGCATCGAGCGCGAAGTGCGCCGGCATCGCCGTTTCATTCCGGTCACCGTTCGCGAGTTTCTGAGCTGGGAGGAAATGGCGCGGATTGAGGTGAACGCACCGGATTTGCCCGGGATTGTCGTCGATGCGGGGACCACGCGGCTTTATCCATTCGGCCCGACTTTGGCGCATGTGGTGGGTTATGTGGCCCCTCCGAATGAAAACGACGTGGCCGATGATCCGACACTGGCGCTGCCGGGCATGCGCGTCGGCCGTGCCGGTTTGGAGAAAGCCGAAGACCGGAGTTTGCGCGGGCGCGCGGGCGTTGTGCAATTGGAAGTCAATGCGATCGGCCGCGTGATCCGCGAGCTGGAGCGGCAGGATGGGGTGCCGGGGGCGGAAATCGGCCTCACGATCGATGCCGGATTGCAACAAGCGGTGGTGGAGCGGCTGGGCGATGAAAGCGCTTCGGCCGTGGTGTTGGATGCGCAAAACGGCGAAGTGCTTGCGATGGCCACCAGCCCTTCGTTCGATCCGAGTCTGTTCAATTCGGGTGTTTCCCAAGCGCAATGGATTGAATGGACGAAAAACCGCCTTACGCCGCTGATCAACAAAGCCGTGGCCGGAGTTTACCCGCCCGGTTCCACATTCAAAATGGTGGTGGCGCTGAGTGCCTTGGAGGCGGGCGTGCTTTCGCCGACCGACCGCATTTTCTGCCCGGGTTACTTGGATCTCGGCAATATGCGTTTTCACTGCTGGCGAAAAGGCGGCCATGGGTCACTGGATTTGCGCGGCGCCATCAAGAACAGCTGCGATGTGTTCTTTTACGAAACGGCACGGCGCGCGGGAATTGATCGCATCGCCGCGATGGCGGAGCGCTTCGGCCTTGGGGTGAAACTCGGCATCGAACTGCCGGAGCAACGCCGCGGCCTCGTTCCGAACCGCGCCTGGCGCATTGCCCATGGTTATCGGTGGAACATGGGCGATACGGTTGTGCACGGAATTGGCCAAGGCTTTCTGCAGATTACGCCTTTGCAGCTTGCGACGATGGTGGCGCGCATCGCTTCCGGCCGAGCCGTACAGCCGCATTTGGTGCGCACCGTCAACGGGGTGCTGCAACCCGGCTCTTCCGCTTCCGATTGGCCGGAGCTCGCGTTGCATCCGCATTGGCTGGAAGCGGTGCGCGCGGGCATGTGGGCGGTGGTGAACGAGCCCGGCGGCACCGCGCCGCTCGCGCGCATCAATTTCAACGGTGTCGAGCTTGCGGGCAAAACGGGTTCGACGCAAATCCGGCGCGTTGCGCGCGAGCTTCGCGAACACGGCAATTTCAACTCCGCGCGGCTGCCGTGGGAGTTTCGTCCGCATGCGTTGTTCGTTGCCTTCGCGCCTTTTGATGCGCCGCGCTATGCCCTTTCGGTTGTGGTGGAACACGGCAACGCCGGGGCGGAGGCGGCGGCACCCATCGCGCGCGATATTATGCTGGAGGTTTTGGGGCGGAATCCGGCCGAGCGTCAAAACGCGCCGCAACCCCGTCTTGCAGAAGAGAGCCACGCCTGATGCAAGAACGGCTTTGGCGCGAAACTTCGTTCGGAATTACTGCCAAACTTTGGCAGATCAACTGGCTTTTCGTAATTCTTCTATGCGTGCTTGCCGCGGTCGGTTACGGCGCGCTCTATTCCGTGGGCGGCGGTTCGGCCGAGCCCTACGCGACCCGGCACGCCTTGCGGTTCGCGTTCGGACTGGTTTTGATGCTTTCCGTGGCGTTGATTGATATTCGCGTCATTGCACGCTTTTCCTGGCCTCTTTATGCCGTGGGCGTTGTGTTGCTCTTGCTGGTCGCGCGTTATGGGCATGTGGGCAAAGGCGCGCAGCGTTGGCTGGAGATTGCCGGTCTGCAATTGCAACCGAGCGAGTTGATGAAAATTTTTCTCGTTCTTGCCTTGGCCTCATGGTTTCATCGCGCATCCTATGAACGGATCCGCAGCATTCTTTTCCTATTGCCGCCGACCATTGCAGTCGCTTTGCCCGTTTTTTTGATTCTGAAGGAACCCAACCTGGGCACGGCGATCGTCACCGCTTTATTAGGCGGGATTATGTTCTTTGCGGCCGGGGTTAGAATTTGGAAGTTTGTTGTGATTGCCTTGGCCTTAGTTGCAGCAGCGCCGATTGCGTATCATCATTTGCACGAATATCAGCGCCAGAGAATTATGACTTTCCTGCATCCGGAGACGGATCCGCTCGGCGCCGGATACAATATTTTGCAATCGAAAATTGCGCTTGGCTCGGGCGGAATGTGGGGCAAGGGGTTTTTGCACGGCACCCAGGCACAGCTGAATTTTCTGCCCGAAAAGCAAACCGATTTTATTTTTACCACCATTGCCGAGGAATTCGGGTTTGTCGGCGGCGTTTCCTTGATCGGGCTTTTGGTGCTGGTGGTTTTCGGCACCCTGGTGATGGCGTTGCGCTGCCGCCATCAATACGGGAGGCTGGTTGCCATCGGGATCGGCACCAATTTCTTTCTTTACGGGTTTGTGAATTTGGCAATGGTGATGGGCGCCATTCCGGTGGGCGGTGTTCCCTTGCCGTTAATTTCGCATGGCGGCTCCGCCATGCTCACCGCGATGTTCGGCTTCGGCGTGCTGCTTTCGGTGCATGTGCATCGCGACGTGGAATTTCCGAGTCCGCACGAGCCGATTTAGCGCGTTTCCCCACCGGTTTGCGGCGCTTGTTCCGCTTAGTAGCGCAATAAGGCACGCACATGCGCCGCCGCGGAGGCGGCAAGGGCCGGAAGATCGTAGCCGCCCTCCAGCACGGACACCAGCCTTCCTTTCGCACTGGCTTCGGCCTGCTCCACCAGCCTTTCGCTGAGCCAGGCAAAGTCTTCGGCCTCGAGGCGGAAATGGGCCAGCGGATCCGCTTTGTGCCCGTCAAACCCGGCGGAAACGATCAGGAGTTCCGGCGCAAAACCGGCCAAAGCCGGAAGAATGCGCGTTTCCCAGGCCGCGCGAAAGCGCTCGCCGTCGGTCCCGGGCGGCAGCGGCACATTGATGATATTGCCGGCAATGCCCCTCTCATGGGCCATGCCCGTGCCGGGATACGCGGGATGCTGGTGGGAAGAGGCGTAAAAGAGCTCGGGATCGTTGGCGAAAACCGCTTCCGTGCCGTTGCCGTGATGCACGTCAAAATCCACGACGGCGATACGTCGCAGCCCCCATCGGGAGCGTGCATGCAAAGCCGCAATGGCCGCGTTGTTGAAGAGGCAGAAGCCCATGGCGGCGCGCGGTTCGGCATGGTGCCCGGGCGGGCGCACCGCGACAAAGGCTGCGCGCGCCCAGCCTTCCATGACCGCATCCACCGCGGCAACGGCCCCGCCTGCCGCGTGCAGGGCGGCTTCGGCACTGCCCGCACTCATCAGCGTATCGGCATCGAGCGGCACATACCGGCCGGGCTCGGGGCGGATCGAGAGGATTGCGTCCACATAGTCTTGCCGGTGCACGCGCGTGAGGTGTTCTTTCGTGGCTTTCGGCGCGCGTTCGCGGAGGAGCGGCGTAAAATCCCGGCCTTCCAGCGCCTGAAGCACGGCCCGCAGCCGGTCCGGGCACTCCGGATGATAAGGGCCGGGATCATGTTCCAAGCAGGCGGTATGGGTGAAAAGCGCAACCGTCATGGCCCGTCCTGCCGGCGGCGGATGAGAAAGCTGAAGACTCCGGATTCCTCGCTCCAGGCCAAAAGCGCATGGCCTTTTTCGCGGCAATAGGCCTGAAACTCGGCAACGGCCGAGCGATCCGTGGCGAGCACGCGCAGCCGCTCGCCGCCTGCCATGGTGCGCAGCTTGCGGTTGGCGCACAAAACAGGGAGCGGGCAGCGCAGATAACGCACATCCAGCACCGTTTCTTCCATGGCGCTCATCCTGCCCCGGCAGGATCTGCCGGGCAAGCGGAAGAAGCAGGGAGAGAGCAGGCCGCTCAGGCGCGGGCGGAGAGCGCCACCGGCTGCATCGGCGCGGCTGCCATGCGGCCGCGCGCGCCGTAACAGGCGGCCTGGTTGCCGAGTGCCCGAGGCACGATGCGTGCCAGCATTTCCAGGATCCGGTTTTGCACCTTGATGGCGTGCTCCAGCAGGCGCTTGTTTTCTTCCACAAGCGCGGCGAGCCTTTGGTTAAGCGCATAAGCGGAAGCACGCTCGGCGGCGCTCCACCGCTCTGGGCTTTCCGTCTGCAAAGCGGCGGAAAACGTAGAAAGCGCCGCGGCTTTCCGCTCGGCAAACGTGGCCGCACGGGAAAGCGCGAGCGCCTGCAAAGCGGCGTTTTCAGCGGCCAAGAGGTCCGCGAGTTCCGTTCCGGCACGCAAGGCGGCGTTCATGGCATGACCTTTGGAAGCGAAGCCTGGGGCGGCAGCAGAGAAAGCGGCATGGCGGTAACGGCAGAAGCGGGGGCGGGGGCAGGGGCGGCATTGGCACTTTCCTGCAAGCGCAGCAATTCCTGATAGACCGGCTGCGCGAGGCCGATCCCGCCATGGTTTGCGATCATCTTGCTCATTTCGGAGACCAGCAGACCCTGCCAGGTTTCCTCGGCATCGCCGCCGCCGAAGGGCGAATGCGCGATGTCCACGGTCTCAAACATCGGCGAGAGCATTTGGCCAAGCGCCATGGCTTCGAAATCCTGCGCCGCTTTCCACAACTTGGCGGCGGGAGCGGGCACGGCGCCGGCATTGACCAATGTCGATGAAATCGCGGGCGCGGTCATTGCACCTTAAGCTCCGCCTGCAAAGCGCCAGCTGCCTTGATCGATTGCAAAATGGTGATCATGTCGCGCGGCCCGACCCCGAGCGAATTCAGGCTGCTGACCAGATCCTGAAGCGTGGTGCCCGATTGCAGAACGGCAAGCTTGCGGTTTCGATCATCGCCGACTTGGACATTGGTGCGCGGCACAACGACGGTTTGCCCCCCGGACAGCGGCCCGGGTTGGCTGACCTGCGGCGTTTCCGTGACCCGGATGGTGAGGTTGCCCTGTGCGATCGCCACCGTGCTGATTCGCACATTTGCGCCCATCACGATGGTTCCCGTCGCTTCATCGATCACCACAACGGCGGGCGAATCCGGCACCACCGTGAGATCCTCGATGCGCGCCAAGGTATCGACCGGGTCTCTGCCGCCGAGATCGAGCGTAACGGTTCGCATATCGCTGACCCGAGCAACGCCGCCGCCCAGAGTACGGTTGATGGCGGCGGCAATCCGCTCGCCGGTGGTCAGGTCGGGGTTGCGCAGGCCGAGATGCAAGGTGCGCAGATTGGCAAAATCGAACGGCACCTCGCGTTCAATGGTCGCGCCGTTCGGAATCCGGCCCGTCGTCGGGATATTGCGTGTCACCTTCTGCGCCGCGCCGGCGGCAACAATCGCCCCGGTCACCAACGCGCCTTGGGCGACGGCGTAAACCTCGCCATCGGCGGCAAGCAGCGGCGTCACCATGAGCGTGCCGCCCGTAAGATCCTTGGCATCGCCGAGGCTGGAAACGGTGACGTCGATATGCTCGCCGTTCCGCACGAAGGGCGGAAGGTTGGCCGTGACCATCACCGCGGCGATGTTTTTGGTCATCAAGTTGTTTTCAAGATCGCGCGTGTTCACGCCCAGCCGTTCCAACATGCCCACCAAGGATTGGCGGGTGAAGAGCGCGTTCATCAGGTTATCGCCGGTGCCGTTGAGCCCGACGACAAGCCCGTAGCCGACGAGCTGATTGTCTCGCGCACCTTCCACATCGGCGATGTCTTTGATGCGGATTTGCGCTTCAATCGGCCGTGCCGTCAGCACGGCAGCCAAGACGATACCGATGATAATGGCGAGTCTGTGCACGAAAGCCCGCACGTTCGGTCCTTCCCGGTAGCAGCCTATCAACGTTTATCCCGCATGTTGGTAAAGGGAACGCAAATGCCGTGCCGCCGCTTTTTGCGGAAAAGCGCGCGTTTGGCGGGCCTTGCGCTCGGCAGGAAATGCCGGGCGGCTAAAAGGATCAGGAAAAAGGAGCCGGATGCATGATCGAGGTCAGCGGCGTCGCCGGGGTGGGGCAAGTGGGGCCGACGAGTCCGCGCCGAAGCCGGACCGGCGGCGCGTTCTCGGTATCATCGCAGGCAGAGGCAAAAAAGATCGCCCCGGCCGCCCCTTCTTTGGTGGATGCGTTGGACGGCCTTCTTGCCTTGCAAGAAGAAGCCCAAGAGTTCACCGCAGATGAAAACGCCATGCGGCATGGGCAAAAGATGCTGGCGGCACTGCTGGCTTTGCAGCGCGCACTTTTGGCAGAGCCGGAAGCAGAGGCCGCGGCATTGGAAAACATCAAGAATTTGCTTGCGACGATGCCGGTTCCTGCGGATCCTGTCCTTGCGGATCTCATTGCGCAAATTTCCTTGCGCGCACACGTGGAACTTGCCAAACGTCGCTGCGATGCAGCATAAAAAAAGCTTTTGTGTCAGTGCGTTGAAAACATAATGGCAATGCCGGATTGCTCTTGGCGAGCTGCTGCTCGGCGGTTATAAGCCCGCGGAATTTATACCCCGGCTAAGTGACGTTTCCCCGGGGATGCGGACCGGCGAACGCCCGGCCTCCGCAGGCGATAGGGGAGGACCGAGCGAAATGTTGATTACGTTACCACCCGACTATCGTCCTTCCGAGGACGAGGAGTTCATGAATCCCCTCCAGCTCGAATATTTTCGGCAAAAGCTTCTGCGCTGGCGCGCGGAGCTTTTGCGGGAGGCGAACGGCACCTTGGCAAGTCTTTCGGAAGGTGGAATCACCGAGCCCGATATTGCCGATCGCGCGTCGGTAGAAACCGATCGGGCCTTGGAACTGCGCACGCGGGATCGGGCACGCAAGCTCATTGCGAAAATCGATCAGGCTTTACAGCGCATCGATAACGGCACCTACGGCTATTGCGAAGAAACCGGGGAGCCGATCGGCATCAAGCGCCTGGAGGCGCGGCCGATTGCCACCCTTTCCCTGGAAGCGCAGGAGCGGCACGAGCGTATGGAGCGCATTTACCGCGAGGATTAGCGGGGCGACCCCCGGGCAGCCCTGTCCGCCGCCCCGCTCCGAAGCTGCGAGAGGGACGGGCCGGTAAGCGCGACGGCCCCCCGATGGAAGCCGCCGCTGCGGGGCTTTTAATGCTCTGCGGCTTCTCTGAGCGGGGCACGCGAGACGCGCCAGACCGTCCCCCCGGCATCCTCGCTGACCAACAAAGCGCCGTCGCGGGCTACCGCAACCCCTGCGGGCCGGCCCCAGACGGCTTCATCGGAAACGACGAAGCCGGTCATGAAATCTTCGTATTCGCCCGTCGGCACGCCGTTTTTCAGAAACAGCCGAACCACTTTGTAGCCCGTGCGCCGGCTTCGGTTATAGGAACCGTGCAGGGCGACGAAGGCATCTCCCCGATATTCTGGGGGGAAGTGATCCGCATCATAGAAGGTGATGGCAAGCGGCGCCGAGTGAGGCTGCAGAAGCACATCCGGCATGGTGGTGCGCTCGGCAAGCTCGGGGCGTTGGCCCTTATGGCGCGGATCCTCGCGCCCGCCGAGATAGGTGAACGGCCAGCCGTAAAACGCCCCCTGCTTGATACGGGTGACGAAGTCCGGCATGGCGTTGTCGCCGAACTCGTCGCGTTCGTCGTTCGTACACCATAGATCCTGTGCCTGGGGATGAATGGCCAGACCGATGCAATTGCGAAGGCCCGTGGCGAACGGCTTGAGCGAGCCGTCCCGCATATTGTAGACGGCAATGAGCGCGCGGCCTTCTTCATCGTCCCACGTTGCTCCGAGGCCGTGCGTGGCTTCAAAGGCGCGAATTTCCTCCGGCGAACGGGGGCTTAAATCCTCGGCATCGTTGGAGCGCGAGCCGATGGCGACAAACAGGCGATCCCCCTGGGGAGAAAAGGCGATATCGCGGGTCCAATGCCCGCCCACGGGCAGCGAGGGAATCACCACTTCCGCCGGACCGGCGGCTTGCAGATCCCCGTTATGGTACGGAAAGCGCAGGACGGCGTCGGTATCGGCGACATAGACGTATTCCGGGTTGGGGCCGGGCGGCGCGAAAGCAAGGCCGGAAGGAAGATTGAGGTTGGAGGCAAAAATCGATTCGGTCACCGGGGCATCATTTTTGTCCGCCGTGCGAAACACGTGAATGCGCCCGGCACGGCTTTCCACCACGAAAATATCCCCGTTCGGCGCGACGCGAATGGTGCGCGGCCCATCGAGCCCGCCGGCGAAGAGTTCGACTTTAAAGCCGGCCGGCACCTGCGGAACGGCGTCTGCCGGGCGGGGCACCACGCTGGGGATATTCACCGTCGAAGGGCCGGTGGGAGGTGCGATATCTTCCGGCCGGATGAAATGCCGCGTTCCGGGAGTTTCCTGCTCCCAATTGGTAAAACCGAGCGATACGGACGTCACGGCGGCGGCGAAAACGGTTGCCAGCGCAAGGGTCTGCGGGATTTTCGGCATGCATACCTCCTTCGACTCGGTCCATGCCCCACTTTCGCACGTTGCGGTTGCGGCTGTGCGAGCAGGTTTTAACGAAGTGTAACAGGCGAAAGAGAGCGGCACGGGCCGCCCTCCTGCTTGCCGGTTTCTTTAAAATCTTTGTTTTTATTATGAAAATACTTTGGCTTTCGCGTGACGGGGGCATTTCTGCCGCGCTGTTTCAAACGGGCGAAAGCACGTGGATCACCCGGCTTGCAATCATGTCTTTCGTCTTCGCAGCATAGGCCGCCATATGCGGGGAAGCGGCATGTGCCTGGAGCGCGGCGATACTTTCCCATTTTTCGATCACCATGAAGGTATCCGGCCCGAGCGGGGTTTGAATGCGGCCTGCCCCTTCCGTATCCACGGCTGCGCCGTACTCAATGCAGCCCGGCTCGGCATGCACGTTCGGCACATTGGCGCGGAATTCCTTTAAAATCGCCTCACGCATGCCGGGTTTTGCGGTGATGACGGCAACAACGTGGATCATGGGACCTCCTCTTTCTGAGTAATGGTTGATCGTGATGATTCATCGGCAGCCTCAGCGCTGCACCACAGCCAAGATCTCGGGGCCGAAGAGCAACGCGCCGGAGGCGAGATTGACAAGCACCACCACCACCCCGGCACGGAATAGGGAGAGGTCCAGCCCTTTGCGGACCAAAAACCAGTGGAGGCAAAGGGCATAAAGAGCAAGCGCGGCAAAAGCGCCGTAGGTGGCAAGTTCGGCTTCGGCACCGAGCGTGACCGCTGTGCGGGAAAGCACGACCAGAACGCCGGCCGCCGCCGGAATCACCCATTGGCACCAATTGAAAGCAATCGCGTAGCGAAGCCAAAGCGCCTCGCGCCCGAAGGCCCAAGCCAGCGTATGCGAGAGCACCGGTGCCGCCAAGAGCGCATCGAGCGTGGCGAAAAAATCGGAGATGACGGCAACGCCCCCGCCGTCGGCGATCAAAAGTACCGCGCCGGTGAGCGGAAAGGCAACCAGAGGGGCAAGGCTTGCTAAAAACGCCTCCGTGGAGACCGGAAGCAGGTCGAATCCGCGCCGATCGAACCGAGCCAAAGCCAAGATTGCCAGAATGAGCCGGGCGGGATTGGACCGGGCACCGTTCATGACAAAAATGCTTGGAGGACGCGCCGATAGATGCGCGCCAACATGCGAAGCTCGGCGAGAGGAACACATTCGTCGGCGGCATGGATCGTGGCGCCCACCAGCCCGAATTCGGCGACCGGGCAAAACCCGGCAATGAAGCGGGCATCCGACGTGCCGCCCCCGGTTTCCAGGCGCGGAGGGAAGCCGGTTTCGGCTGCGATGGCTTGGCAAAGGCGTTCGACCTCGGGGCCCGGATTCGTCAGGAACGGCTCGCCAGTAAGATAAACATTCACTTCGGCCTGTTCGGCGAACCGGGCGATTGCGGCGCGGAGCCAGGCGGTGAGGCTTTCGCCGGAGTGGCGCGGGTTGAAGCGAATATTGAGCCGCGCTTCGGCGGAGGCGGGAATCACGTTGGCGGCCGGATTGCCGACATCGATGCTGGTGAGCTGCAGCGTGGAAGGCTCGAACCATTCCGTCCCGGCATCCAGCGGCACGGCGGTGAGTGCGGCCAGCGCCGCAACAAGCCGGTGCAGCGGGTTATCGGCGAGATGCGGGTAGGCGGTGTGGCCCTGGCGACCGAAGACGCGGATTTTGGCATTCACGCTGCCGCGGCGGCCGATTTTTACGACTTCGCCAAGCCGCCTCGGGTTGGTGGGCTCGCCGACTAGGCAGAAATCCGGCCGTTCCTGATGCGCACGCATCCACTCCAGCACCTTTGCGGTGCCGTCGACCGCCTCGCCTTCCTCATCGCCGGTGATCAGCAGGCTGATCGAGCCACGCAAGCGCTCGCTGCCCAAGAATTGGGCCACAGCGGCCACGAAGGCGGCGATGGCGCCTTTCATATCGCAGGCCCCGCGCCCGTAGAGCACATCGGCCCGGACCTCGCCGCCAAAGGGATCAACCGTCCATGGCGCTTGGCCGGCGGGCACCACATCGGTATGCCCGGCAAAGCAGAAATGCGGTCCTTCCGTGCCGATGCGGGCGTAGAAATTGGCCACCTGGCCGAAGGGAAGGCGCACAATTTGAAAGCCAAGGCGTGCCAGCGCCTCAGCCAGCACATCCTGCGCCCCGGCATCTTTCGGGGTGACGGACGGACACCGGATCAGCGCCTGGGCAATGGGCAGCGGATCGTCCAAAGGGGTGGGAGACGTGCTCAATCGCGCAGCAATTCGTTGATGGAGGTTTTCTCACGGGTGCGCGCGTCGACGCGCTTGACGATCACGGCGCAGGCAAGCGCGGGTCCGGGTGAGCCATCCGGCAGCGGGCGCGCAGGGAGCGTGCCGGGCACGACGACCGAATAGGCAGGCACGCGGCCGGTAAAGACCTCGCCGCTTGCGCGATCCACAATACGGGTCGAGGCGCCGAGAAAAACGCCCATCGCGAGCACGCTGCCGCGTTCGACAATGACGCCTTCGGCGACTTCCGAGCGGGCGCCGATGAAGCAGTCATCTTCGATAATCACCGGATTCGCTTGCAAGGGTTCCAAGACGCCGCCGATGCCGACGCCGCCGCTGATATGGCAATTGCGCCCTACTTGGGCGCAGCTTCCGACGGTGGCCCAGGTATCGACCATGGTGCCGGAGCCGACATAGGCGCCGACATTCACAAAGCAGGGCATCAAGACCGCGCCCGGCGCGATGTAGGCCGAATGGCGCACGACCGCGCCCGGCACGACGCGTATGCCGGCGGCGGCAAAGCGTTCGGCATCCCAGCCCGCGAATTTCATCGGCACTTTATCGAAGACAGGCGCGCCGCCGGCACCGGGCATGGGGGCCGCATCATGGATCCGGAAGGAAAGCAACACGGCTTTTTTCAGCCATTGATGCACGACCCAGCCGGATGGCGTCGGCTCGGCAACCCGGACCGCGCCGGAATCGAGCAAAGCCAGGGCTTCTGTTATTGCCGCGCGGTCTTCTCCGCTCGTAGCGGGCGATAGGCTGGCGCGACGTTCCCAAAGGGCATCGATCTGAGCGGCAAGCGCGGCGTAGGACATAAGATATCCACAAAAGCTTGTGTCTGATGGGCGGTTTACTACCTATGCTCCAATACCGGCCATTCGGGGGGGAGTGCAAGGCTCAATGAGCGCGGCGTCCAAGGGTTCTTCTTTCGATGAAGCTGCGCAGTTACCGCAAGATTGGGAATGGTGGGCCGGGTTGTTGCTCGACAACGCGGATCTTGCTTTTGAAACCGATACTTCGGCGCGCTTTATCTCTCTTGCTCCGGAGGTCGTTCTCGGCTGGCGGAAGGAGACGCTGCTTAACCAGCCGGCCGATTTATTGCTCGCCGCAACGGGCGGGACCGCTGCCGGCGATATCTTCTTGCCGCGGGCTGAACCCAGGCGCCAGCGCGTCTGGCTGAGGCGCGCCGACGGCAGCGTAGCCTGCGTGTTGATGATTGTTGCGCCGTTGAAGACGGCAAACGGGGAGCTTATCGGGGCGCGCGGTTTCGGGATTAATCTTACGGAAGACGACGCCGCTTCCGCCCGCATGGCAGCCGAACTGCGGCGCAACGATGTGCTGGAATACATCCTTGCCAGCGTGCGGAAGCGCATATCGGTTTCGCATATGCTGCAAGCGGCCGTGGAGGCATTGGCCAAGGCACTTCGTGCGGAAGGGGCGGCAATGATCGATGCGCGCGGTGCTCCGAAAACTGCGCGAAGTAAGGAGGTGCTGCGCCATCTCGTAGGAACGCGCGCCGAAGCGGCGGTGAAAGAGGCGCTTGCGCTTTTGGGTTCCGCCATGGACACGGCGCCGCTTGCGGCGACGGCCAAAGACGGCCGGCCGTTGCTGCTTGCGCTTTGCCCGACCGGGGGCGATACGCCGGCGGCACTGCTTGCCTGGCGTGCTCCTTACGCCTCGGCTTTCGATGCCGATGACCAAGCCTTGCTTTTCGCAACGGGGCCAATTCTCGGCATGTTGCACGAGCTTGAAGCCGCGCGGCTCAAAATCAACCGTCAAGCCCGTCATGACTCACTCACCGGGGTGCTCGGCCGTTACGCGTTTTTGGAAGAGATCGGCCGTCGCATGGAGCGGCTGGAGCGGGACCGTCTGCCCGGGACCTTGCTTTACCTGAATATCGATGATTTCAAGATGTTCAATGCGCGGCGCGGCAAAACCGCGAGCGAAGACGTATTGCACGCCATGGTCGCGCTGCTTCGGGCTGTTTTTCGACCGACGGATCTCTTGGCCCGGCTGGACGGGGACGTGTTCGCCGCCTGGCTTGACGGAGCGGATGAACTCGCGGCAGCCGAGCGGGCGGAATTGCTGCGCCGACAAATCCCGCAAGTGCTTGCGGAACTCTGTGATACCGAGAGTGGCGAGGTCACGCTTTCGATCAGCATCGCCACGCGTTGGCCGGGCACGCCTGAAGATGGTGAAGCGCTGCTTGCACGTGCGGAAGAGACCATGGCCGAGTTAAAGCGAAGCGCGCGCGGGCAGTGGCGTGTCGCCCATCGGCGTGCGGACTGAGCGGCCGCGCTTCTGTTTCTAACCCGCCCGCCAGAAAGAGATGCGGGCGGCGCCGTGGGTACGGCTTGCCAACGGCGTAAGCGCCAAATCGGAAGGCAGTTCCAGCGGCTCGTTGTGAGCGGTTTCCGCGGCGATAATTGTGCCCGAAACGATGTATTTTGCCCCCCGCAAAGCAACCAAGGCAGGCACAAGCAAGCCTTGGCGGTAAGGGGGATCGAGAAACACGACGCCGCAGGGGCTGCCGAACGGCGGCGCCAGCGCATCGGCTGCGATCACACGCGCGCGGTCTTCCGCCCCGCAGAGCGCGATATTGCGCCGGAGCACGGCCAGGGCTCCGCGATCGCGTTCGATGAAAAATGCCCGCGCCGCGCCGCGTGAAAGCGCTTCCAAGCCGTAGGCGCCCGTGCCGGCAAAGGCATCCAGAATGTCCGCCTCTTCCAGCAGCTCTCGCCCGCCCCAGGAGGCGTGCCAAAGCATGTCGAAAAGCGCCTGGCGAACCCGGTCTGCCGTCGGGCGCGTGTTTTGGCCAAGCGGGCTTGCCAAATGCCGACCGCGCCAGGCACCGGCGATGATGCGCATCTCGTTTAGTCTTCCCCCTTCGGCAGCAGCTCACGCATCGCTTTGGCTGAAACTTCCTCCACCGCGCCGCGGGGCAAGCGGCCGAGCTGAAACGGGCCGTAGGAGATCCGGATTAAGCGGCTCACGCGCAGGCCCAGATGTTCCATAACGCGCCGCACCTCGCGGTTTCGCCCTTCTCGCAATGCGACGCTGAGCCAGGCATGGGTGCCTTTGCGCGCATCGAGCCCGGCTTCAATCGGACCGTATCGGACGCCGGCAATGGTAATCCCCTGGGCGAGGCCGGCAAGGGCGGCTTCGTCCAGTTTGCCGTGCACCCGCACCCGATAGCGCCGAATCCAGCCCGTGGAAGGGAGTTCCAAAAGCCGTGCCAATGCGCCGTCGTTGGTGAGCAGCAGGAGCCCTTCGCTGGTGAGATCCAGCCGCCCGACGCTGATGACGCGGGGCAGCGACGGCGGCAGATGCTCAAACACGGTCGGCCGGCCCTCCGGGTCGCGATGCGAGGTGATGAGCCCGGGCGGCTTGTGATAGCGCCAAAGCCGCGTGCGTTCCGGGGCTGCCACAAGCCGGTCATCGACCTGCACGAGATCGCCGGGACGGACGAAGGCGAGAGGATGCGCGAGAAGCCTGCCGTTGAGCTTCACACGCCCGGCCGCGATGAAGGCCTCGGCTTCGCGTCGGCTCGCCACACCGGCGCGGGCGAGCCATTTGGCGATGCGCTCTCCGTGTTCTTCGGTCATTTCCGGCAGGCGTCTACAAGCGCTTTGAAAATATAGGGGTCTTTGGGATCCGTGCCGAATTCCGGATGCCACTGCACGCCGAGGCAGAAGCGGAAGCGCGGGTCTTCAATGGCTTCGATCACCCCGTCGGGCGCACGTGCGGAAATATGCGCATGCGGTCCGGGGTTTGCGACGGCTTGGTGGTGCGAGGAATTCACCTGCATGCGCTCCACGCCGACAATTTCATGAAGCCGGGTGCCGGCGAGGATCGTTACCTCGTGGCAGGGAAGATGGTGGGGCGTTTTCTGTTCGTGCGCGAGCGCATTCGGCACTTCGTCGGGGATGTGCTGGATCAAGGCGCCGCCCAAGACCACGGCCAGCAATTGCTCGCCGCCGCAAATTCCGAGCACCGGAATATTGCGCTCAAGCGCGGCCCGAAGCAGCGCAAGCTCGGCCGCCGTGCGGTTTTCTTTTAGGCTGACTGTGGGGTGCCGCGCATTGACCCCGTAAAGGGAGGGGTCGATGTCGAAGGCGCCGCCGGTAACGACCAGCGCATCGAGCTTGCCGATGTAACTCTCTGCCAAGAGCGCGGCATGCGGCAGCGCCACCGGCAGGCCCCCCGCTTCGATGACGGCGGAGGCATAGTTGGCGCGCAAGGCATACCATTCATAGGCGGAATAATGGCCCGGAGCCTCCGCATCGAGCGTGAGACCCACAAGCGGGCGCGAATCGGTGGACAACATAGGGTATTATGCTGGGTGCGCGCGCCGGCTGCGGCAAGCCCGCCTTGGCTCTGGACGCAGGGGCGCAAATTCGCCAGAGAAGCGACGATGAGCCCGATGGAGATCGCGCTTGAGGAGGCAAAAGCGGCGGCAGCCCGCGGCGAGGTGCCCGTGGGCGCGGTGGTGCTTGCATCCGACGGTGAGGTCTTGGCCCGCGCCGGCAACGCGGTGGAGGCGCTGAAGGATGCGTCCGCCCATGCGGAGCTTTTGGCGATGCGGAAAGCCGCGGCAAAGCTCGGCACGCCGCGCTTGGTGGGTTGTGATCTGATTGTCACACTGGAGCCCTGCCCGATGTGTGCGCAGGCGGCGAGTTTCTTTCGCATCCGCCGCTTGGTTTTTGGCGCCTATGATCCAAAAGGCGGCGGCGTGGAACATGGGGCGCGGATTTTCGCGGCCTCCTCCTGCCATCATCGGCCCGAGATTATCGGAGGGGTGCGAGAGAGCGAAGCTGCTTCGCTCTTACAACAATTTTTTGCCGAGCGGCGCTGACCCGCGAGGGGCTTGCCAAGCCGGGCGCGGAAGTGGATTGTCGGCCGGTGCCCGTGATCGTGAAGGGGCGGGCGGCTTGCCGTGCCAGAACACGCTTCTCCGATTCCGGGCTCAGGCGAATAGGGGAGGAAGCCCACGATGGATGTGACGAACCGCGTTGCCGGTGAAGTATCCGAAATCGAACGCGAAACAATGGGCCGCGTGATGCGCCGGCTCGTGCCGTTTTTGATTCTTTGTTACTTCGCGGCCTATTTGGATCGGGTGAACGTGGGTTTTGCCGCGCTCACCATGAACAAGGCATTGGGATTGACGGCGACCGCTTTCGGTCTGGGGGCGGGCATTTTCTTTCTTGCCTATTTTATTTTCGAAGTTCCCTCCAACCTCGCGTTGGACCGTTTCGGGGCAAGCAAGTGGATTGCGCGGATTATGATCACATGGGCCATATTCTCGGGCCTTACCGCATTTATTCCTTGGATTACCCACGTCACGGGGCTTTCCAACGAAGGCGCATTTTATCTTGTTCGTCTGCTTCTGGGCGGGGCGGAAGCGGGGTTCTTCCCCGGGATTATTTTCTATCTCGCAATCTGGTTCCCTGGTGTCTATCGCGCGCGCGTGGTGGGTTATTTCATGGCGGCGATTCCCCTTTCCACCGTGATCGGTTCGCCGATCTCGGGGTTGATCCTGGGGCTTGATGGCGTACTGGGCCTTGAGGGGTGGCAATGGCTGTTCATTATTGAGGCAATTCCTTCGTTGGTTTTGGGCGTGATCTGCTACTTTTATCTCACGGATCTGCCTGAGCATGCGCATTGGCTTCCCCCGGCCGGCCGCACTTGGCTTGTGGAAAGGCTGGCTGCCGAGCGGCAAGTGCGTGAAGCCGCACGCGAGTTTACCGTGATGGAGGCGCTGGGAGATACACGGGTGCTGCTCCTGGCCATCGTCTACTTCGGTGTCGTTGCGGCAAATTATGGCTTGAGCTTCTTTTTGCCGCAGATCATCAAGGCATTTGGGCTAACGAACGTGCAAACCGGGTTTGTGAACGCGATTCCCTTCCTGGTCGGGTTGTTTGCCATGATTTATTGGGGCAGGCGTTCGGATCGGCTTACCGAGCGGAAGGAGCATTTTGCCTTGGCGGCGCTGTTAATTGGCTTTGGCGTTTCCGCAACTACGCTGATTGATGGCAGCGTCGGCAAGATGATTGCCTTCTCCATCGCCGGTTTTGGAATTTTTGCCGTATTGCCGGTGTTTTGGACGTTGCCGACGGCGTTTCTCTCCGGTTCGGCTGCCGCGGCCGGAATTGCGATTATCAATTCCATCGGCAATCTCGCCGGTTTTGCCGGACCGTACGTGATGGGGAAGATTCGCGATCAAACCGGCTCGTTTACCGTCGGCTTGTTGGCCATCACCGGGTTGGTGGCGCTAGCCGCACTCATTGCCCTGGCCTTGCCTCACGAGACCGCGCTGGAAAAGCCCCCCGAGGCGCAACGCCAGCTCTGAAGTGAAGTCACCCGCCTTTGCGTCTTGTGCGCCCGCGCGGTGCGGGCACACAAGACGCGGCGGAACAAAACGTTGAAAACGTTTCAGTCAGCCGCAAGGGGGATGATGCGTCCTGCCATGGCCTTGCCGACGTAGTCTTCCACCGCTTCGGCCACCTTGTCGGCGTAGTTCGCAAAGACGTGATCGGCGCCCGGGAACACCCGGTAGTCAATTTTGACGCCTTTTTGGGTGTTCAACTTCTCGACCAGCTTGCGAACGGCCGATTCGGGAACCAACTCGTCGGCATCGCCGTGCAGCATCAGCCCTCCGCAGGGGCAAGGCGCCAGAAAGCCGAAGTCATAATGGCTGGCGGGCGGGGCCACGCTGACCCAGCCGTTGATTTCCGGCCGGCGCATCAGAAGCTGCATGCCGACAAAGGCACCGAACGAATAGCCGGCAATCCAGATCGCCGATGCGTTCGGATTAACCGCCTGCAGCCAATCCAACGCCGCCGCGGCATCGCCGATTTCGCCGATGCCCCCGTCGTAGCGGCCTTGGCTTCGACCTACCCCTCGAAAGTTAAACCGCAAGACGGAAAAGCCCAGTCGCTGGAAGGACTGATACATCGTATAGGTAATGCGGTTGTTCATCGTTCCCCCGTGCAGGGGGTGCGGATGCAGCACCAGTGCCACCGGGGCACCGGTGTGCTTGGAATGATGATAGCGGCCTTCCAGCCGACCGTCCGGTCCAGCAAACATCACTTCAGGCATCGCTTTTCAGTTTCCATAGCTGTTGCACTCAAAATTTCACAATCCTGCCTTGATCTTCCCTGTTCGAACGATCCCGGCGAGCCATGCGGCCCACGATCTTACCGGCCGCAACTCTGCCTTGTTCGAACCGCCAGGCCACTTTCCTTGTCTTCCTCCTTAGCCTCCCCTTTTGTGACCCTCCCCACTTGCTTATCTTCGCTCATATAATGTCGAGCGCACTGTTCTTCACGCAGTTATCCGCAACGTCAGGGAGTTCCCCGCCTTCGCATTCGGTTTCGTTCTTTCCGATCGCTCGCACGACTTCCCGGCGCGGCGAGCTCCTGACAAATAAGACAATATAGGTAGGATGAGCGTCCGATCATAATGGAATTGTGGCATGCCCTTCATGTTTTTGCGTGAAACCATTCGCGCCTATCGGGCGAAGGACCCGGCAGCGCGTTCAAACCTCGAAGTGCTGCTCTGCTATCCCGGGCTGCACGCGGTTGCAGTCCATCGCCTCGCGCATTGGTTGTGGTGCCACAAATTTCGGTTGTTGGCGCGCTTTTTGTCCTATCTCTCGCGTTGGGTTACGGGGATCGAAATTCATCCCGGCGCACGCATCGGTAGGCGCGTGATTATCGACCACGGCATGGGCGTGGTGATCGGCGAGACCGCCGAAGTGGGCGATGACGTCTATATGTATCATCAGGTCACGCTGGGCGGCACCACTTCGGAACGCGGCAAACGCCATCCGACCATCGGCAATAACGTGATTCTTGGTGCCGGGGCGAAAGTGCTGGGCGCGATCACGGTGGGGGATAATGCGCGGGTGGGGGCGAATGCCGTGGTGGTGAAGCCTGTTCCTCCCGGCGTGACGGTTGTCGGCAACCCTGCGCGCCCGGTGGAGCGAAAGCGCGAACGGGAAAGCTTCATTCCCTATGGCACACCGGTGGAGGCGGCCATCGACCCGCTGCTCCGCGATATTGAGAGCCTGCGCGCCGAATTGACGGAAGTGGAAGCGCGGCTCGCGGCAATTGCGGCCGCCAGCCGGAGCGCGGCGCAACCGGCAGAAAAGTAGCGGGGGAGGGAGAAGCCCTCAGGCGATGATCTATCTGGATGCCAATGCAACCGAACCGCTGCGCCCGGAAGCCCGTGCCGCGGTCTTGGCCGCCTTGGACGTGATCGGCAACCCGTCCTCCGTGCATGCGGCTGGGCGCGCGGCCCGCAAGCTTCTGGAAGAGGCGCGAGAAAGCCTTGCGCGCCGCTTCGGCGCCGCACCGGCGGAGGTGATTTTCTGCTCCGGCGCGACGGAAGCGAATGCCATGGCGATCTCCGGGCTTGGCCATGATCGCAGCGTGATTATCGGCGCCACCGAACACGATGCGGTGCGCGCGCAAGCGCCGAATGCGCGGGTGTTGCCGGTTGATCGGGACGGCGTGGCGGATCTCGAGATTTTGGCCTCCTGGCTTGCCGAAGGACCGCCCGCGCTGGTTTGCCTGATGGCAGCGAACAATGAAACGGGCACGATTCAGCCTATCTCCGAAGCAGCCACGCTTTGCCGCCGATACGGCGCGTTTTTGCACGTGGATGCGGTGCAGGCGGCCGGGCGCATGGCACTGAATTTTGCGGCTCTTGGCGCGACCAGCATGGCGATTTCTTCCCACAAGCTCGGCGGACCGAGCGGCGCGGGGGCATTGCTGTTGGCGGAAGAGGGCGCGGGGGCATTCCTGCCGCTGCTGCGCGGCGGCGGACAAGAGCGGGCCCGCCGGGGTGGTACACCCGCCCTTGCCGCCATTGCCGGCTTTGCTGCCGCGGCAGAGGCCGCCGATCCTGCCGTCGCGGAGAAGCTTCTGCCGTTACGCAAGGCCATCGAGGCGAAAGCCGAAGCCGAGGGAGCGATTGTGATCGGCGCCGGGGCTGTGCGCCTTCCTAACACCGCGTGTCTTGCCTTGCCGGGGGTGGCGGCAGACCGGCAAGTGATTGCGCTGGATCTTGCCGGTATTGCCGTTTCCGCCGGGGCGGCGTGCTCCTCCGGCAAGGTGAGCCAAAGCCATGTGTTGGCCGCGATGGGGCTCGGGCCGCTGGCAGCCCAAGCGATACGTGTCTCTCTGCCCTGGAATGCGAGGCACGCAGATGTGGATGCTTTCGCGGCCGCCTATGCAGCCATGCGCAACCGATTGTGTCGCCCCGCGGCTTGAAGCTTGCAGCGATTGCGAAAAATCTTTACCTGCCCGCCATGCCGAAAATGACTTTTATCGAAAGAGACGGTACACGCCGCGTAGTTGAGGCGCCGGCCGGTCTCTCCGTGCTCGAGATTGCCCACCAGCACGGCATCGATATCGAAGGGGCTTGCGAAGGCTCGCTTGCCTGCTCCACCTGCCACGTGATTGTGGATCCGAGCTGGTATCCGAAGCTTGCGCCTCCGACCGAGGATGAGGAGGACATGCTGGACCTTGCCTTCGATTTGCAAAAGACCTCGCGTCTCGGGTGCCAGATCGTGATCACCGAAGCGCTGGACGGGCTGGTGGTGCGGCTGCCCAAGGGCACCCGGAACCTGCTCAACGAATAGTGCCATGCGCATCATGGTGGCGATGTCGGGCGGGGTGGATTCCAGCACAGTGGCCGGCCTCTTGCGCGAAGCCGGGCATGAGGTGATCGGCGTGACCCTGCAGCTTTACGATCACGGCGCCGCCATCGGCCGCAGCCACAGCTGCTGTGCCGGCCAGGATATTCACGATGCGCGGAGGGTTGCCGACCATCTCGGCATTCCGCACTACGTGATCGATGCCGAAGAGCGATTTCGCCAGGCGGTGATTGCCGATTTTGCGAAGGAGTATGCGTCCGGCCGCACGCCGGTGCCGTGCGTGCGTTGCAATCAGCGCGTGAAATTTGTGGATTTGCTGGCGCTTGCCGAAGATTTGGGAGCGGAGATTTTGGCCACCGGCCATTATGTTCGGCGCGTCGATGGGCCGGAGGGGCCGGAGCTGCACCGCGCCGCAGACCCCGCGCGCGACCAAAGCTGGTTTTTGTTCGCCACTACCCGCGCCCAGTTGGCCAGGCTCTGGTTTCCTTTGGGCGGCATGCCCAACAAGGCGGCCGTGCGCGAGGCAGCGGCCCGGCTTGGCCTGCCTGTCGCAAGCAAGCCGGACAGCCAGGATATCTGCTTCGTTCCTTCGCGCAATTATGCGGATGTAGTTGCCAAACTGGCGCCCGAAGCGCTTGCCCCGGGACCGATCACCGACGCGAGCGGCCGCGTTCTCGGCCATCATCAAGGCATCGGCCGCTATACGGTGGGGCAGGCGAAGCACCTTGGCACGGCGGCCTCGGCCGGCGGGCAGCGGCAGGTGGTCTTGGGCATTGACGCGGCCCGCAAGCGCGTGGTGGTCGGGCCGGCCACGAACGGCACGCGCCGGATCCTGCTTGATGAAGTGAATTGGTTGATTGCACCGCCCCGCCAGCCGCTCTCCTGCATGGTGAAATTGCGTGCCCGCGAAGCACCGAAGCCTGCGCTTGCCCGAGCCACGGAAGAGGGGGCCGAGGTTGAGCTTATGGAGGCCGCCTTGCCGGCCCCCGGCCAGGCTTGCGTTTTCTATCAGGGCGAACGCGTGCTCGGCGGCGGCTTTATTCGGACCGGGCCAATTCCAGAAGCAGCGTATCGAGGGTGAACGAGCCGTCCGGCTCGATAGCGAAATGTTCCCGGACAACGGCAGGCGCCGCCTGCTGCAAGGAACGGATCGCCTCGGCCCGCACGGGCGGCGTGTTCATGCGGGTGATCCAAGAGGCGAACTCAAGCCGGAGCCGGCCGGGCTTGGCGGCGACGATGCTGAATGCGGCGGCCTTCGCGGCGGCTTCCCATTCCGCTTGCGTATAGTTCCGCACATGCGAGACGTCGCGCAGAAGCTCCATGGCTTGGAGAAAAGTGTCCAGCAAGGGGGCAGCAGGGGCGATTGTGTCCATGAAGATTGCGCGGCCGGAAGGTTTCAAAACACGCGCGGCTTCCCGCAGCCCGCTGCGAAAGTCCTGCCAATGGTGCGCGGAATAGCGGCTTAGGACAAAGTCGAAGCTCGCATCGGCAAACGGCAAAGCCTCGGCCGCCCCCTGGCGGGTGGTGATATTGGCAAGCCCGCGCCGCTTTGCCTCCTCTTCCACAACCGCAAGCATTTGCGGCGCCACATCATAGGCAACGACCGAAGCCGCATATCGCGCGGCCACATAGCTCACATGCCCGGCTCCGCACCCGAGATCGAGCACGCGCGCATCTTTTGCGCCTTGCAAAAGCCCGGCGACGGCGCGAAGGTCTTCGCCTTCCGCATGCACCGTGCTCTCCAGATAAGCGTGCGCGCGGCTGCCGAATTGCTCGGTGACAATCTTTGTGTGGGACTTTCCTTCCATCTCTCCGCCTCTTTATGCTTCTGCCGCAAGACGCGCGGCTTGGTCTTCCGCAATCAGGGAATCGATGATTTCATCCAATTCGCCTTCCATGATGCGGTCGATTTTATAGAGCGTGAGATTGATGCGGTGATCGGTCACCCGTCCTTGCGGAAAATTGTAGGTACGAATGCGCTCGCTGCGATCTCCGGTGCCGACTTGCGCGCGACGATCGGCGGCGCGCATGGCTTGCTGCTGCTGGCGCTGCAGTTCAAAAAGCCTTGCGCGCAGGACTTTCATGGCCTTGGCGCGGTTTTTGTGCTGGCTTTTTTCTTCTTGCATGGAAACCACGATGCCCGTGGGCAGATGCGTGATACGCACCGCGCTCTCGGTTTTGTTCACATGCTGCCCGCCCGCGCCGGAGGCGCGGAATACGTCGATGCGCAAATCCTCTTCATTGATGTGCACGTCCACTTCCTCGGCTTCGGGAAGGACCGCAACGGTTACGGTAGAGGTATGAATGCGCCCCTGACTTTCCGTTTCCGGAACGCGTTGGACGCGATGCACGCCGGATTCATACTTGAGCCGCGCAAAAACGCCGCGGCCGGTGATCTCGGCAATCCCTTCGCGTAACCCGCCGAGTTCGGTATCGGCATATTCCAGAATTTCGAACCGCCAGCGCCGTCTTTCCGCATAGCGCTGGTACATGGCGAAAAGCTCGGCGGCGAAAAGCGCGGCTTCATCGCCGCCGGCGGCGGGGCGCACTTCCAAAATGGCCGCGCGTTCGTCCGCCGCATCCTTGGGGAGCAACGCAATGCGGATTTCCTGTTCCAAAACGGGAAGGCGTGCGCGCAATTCCGCAAGTTCCGCCGAAGCCAATTCGCGAAGATCCGGATCGGAAAGCAGTGCTTCCGCTTCCGCGATGCTCCGTTCGGTTTTGCGCAACTCATCAATCCGCGCGACCAAGGGCTCTAACTCGGAAAGCTCTTTGGAGACGCGCACGAATGCTTCTCCGGAAACGCCCGCAGCGAGAGTTCCACGAAGTTCTTCCGCCCGGCTTACGATCCGGTTGAGTTTTTCATCGAACTTGCTCATGCCAGCCGATTGAGCAGCTCATCCATCGGCACTTCCTGCTGGCTGCCCGAAGCAAGATCCTTGAGCTGAACCACCCCACGCGCAAGCTCTTCTTCGCCGATGATGATCGCCGCCCGCGCACCGATTTTGTTGGCGCGTTCCATCCGCCGTTTGAGATTGCCGCGATAGGCGATTTCGGCACGAATGCCCCCATGGCGGAGTTCCTGAAGCAGCGAAAGCGCCGCTGTTTCCACATCCGCCTTTTCCCCGACCGGCACGACCGCCACCGGCGGGGTGGGCGGGGGAACGGTTTTGAGAAGCATGGAAAGCCGTTCGATTCCCGCCGCCCAGCCGACGCCGGGGATTGCCGGCCCGCCGATTTCCTCGACAAGACCGTTATAGCGGCCGCCCGCCATCACGGTGCCCTGCGCGCCGAGGGATTCCGTGGTGAACTCGAAAGCGGTGTGATCGTAATAGTCGAGCCCGCGCACGATGCGCGGATTTTCCCGAAACGGCACGCCGAATTTGACGAGGTAATTGCGCACGGCGTCGTAAAACGCCGCAGCTTCCCGCGTGAGGTAGCCGAAAATAATCGGGGCGCCCGCAATCAACTTGCGGTCTTGCTCGCTTTTGCTGTCCAGAATGCGCAGGGGATTGCGCGCCAGCCGCATTTGGCTCTCTTGAGAAAGCTCGTGCGCATAGGCAGAAAAATAGTCTACCAAAGCGCTGCGGTAGGCGTTGCGGCTTTCTTTATCGCCAAGGGTATTCAGCTCCAGAACCGTTTGCTCGGCAACTTGGAGGGATTTTAAAATATCCCAGCCGCATGCGATCGCTTCGGCATCGGCCAACGGCTCCGGAGCGCCGAGAAGCTCCACGCCGATTTGGTGGAATTGCCGAAACCGCCCTTTTTGCGGGCGCTCGTAGCGAAACATGGGTCCGGCATAGAAGACTTTTTGCGGCAATGCCTGGGTGAGGCCGTTGGAGACCAGCGCGCGCACAACACCGGCCGTGCCTTCCGGGCGCAGCGTGAGGGATTCGCCGCTGCGGTCGGTGAACGTGTACATTTCCTTGGTGACGACATCGGAGGTTTCGCCAAGCGAGCGCGAGAAGACCCGCGTGTCTTCAAAAATGGGCGTGGCCCATTCCTCGAAACCGTAGGTTTCGCCGATGCGCCGCGCCGTTTCGACAATGTAGCGATAACGACGTTGGTCTTCGCCGATGAGATCGCGGGTGCCGCGGATGGGTTGGAGCGCCGACACGTCACTCCGCCGCCATACGCGTCTGGGCTTGGATTTCCGCAGCCTTTTGTTCCACGAGATTCACGATATGCTCAATCATGTCGTCACCGGCAATGGTGTGGTCTGTTTTGCCTGCGCGATAAATCATGTGGCGCCCGTTGCCGCCGCCGGTAACGCCGAGATCGGTTAAAAGCGCTTCGCCCGGCCCGTTCACCACGCAGCCGATAATGGAAAGCGTGATCGGCGTTTCGATATGGGCAAGCCGTTCTTCCAGGATGGCCACGGTTCGGATCACATCAAAGCCCTGCCGCGCACAGGACGGGCAGGAGACGATGCGCACCCCGCGGTGGCGTAACCCGAGAGATTTCAAAATCTCCCAGCCCACCAGTACTTCTTCTTCCGGTTCCGCGGAGAGAGAAACGCGGATGGTATCACCGATTCCCGCCCAGAGCAGCGAGCCCAAGCCAATTGCCGATTTCACCGTTCCGGTGCGGCGCCCGCCGGCTTCGGTAATGCCGATATGCAAGGGGTGGTCGCAAACTTCCGCCAGTTGTTGATAGGCTGCCACGGCAAGGAACACGTCGGAGGCTTTGACGCTGATCTTGAATTCGTGAAAATCGAGGTCTTGCAAGATCTTTGCGTGTTCCAGCGCGCTTTCCACCAAAGCGTCGGGGTTCGGCTCTCCGTACTTCTCCAGCAAATGCTTTTCCAGCGAACCGGCATTCACCCCGATCCGCATGGAACAGCCATGATCGCGCGCCGCTTTGATCACTTCACGCACGCGCTCGAGCGAGCCGATATTGCCCGGATTGATGCGCAGACACGCTGCCCCGGCCTCCGCCGCCTCGATGGCGCGGCGGTAATGGAAGTGAATATCGGCGACAATCGGCACATTCACCTGCCGCACGATGTCTTTTAGCGCTTTGGTCGCCGCTTCGGTGGGGCAGGAGACGCGCACGATATCGGCCCCGGCCCGTTCGGCGCGCTGAATTTGCGCGACGGTGGCGGCCACGTCCTCGGTGGGCGTGTTGGTCATGGTTTGCACCGAGATCGGTGCATCACCGCCGACCGGGACGCGCCCCACGTGAATTTGGCGAGACCGACGCCGAAGAATTTGCTGGTAGGGCCGATAGGTCATCGAACGGGCTCCGTGAGCATAGGGCTTGAGAGAGTCGCGCAAACACCATGCCTTGCGAAGGCGCGGCTTGCCAAGAGGCCAAGAGAAGACGGCATATGCCCTCTGCTATTGCGTTGCCGACGTGGCATTGGCGTTACGGGCGGCAGCTTTCGCAGCGGCGATTTGGGCCGGCAGTTTCCCTCGTTTGATGAGCTCGGCATCCAATGGCAGATCGCGTTTGACCGCGCCGAAGCTGCCGATGGCCGGGGCCGGTTTGCCGTCGACAATCAGTTCGGTTCCTCCGGCATTGCCGGTGGTCAGCAACAATGGCGGCTGGCCGGGGTCTTGCGGCGGCACGGTCCAAGTTTCTCCAGGCCTGAGCACGCGGTTGAGCAGGATGTGGCCCTGCCGATCGCGCACGTAGACCCAGGCATCGCTCGTGGCGCGCAAAACGATATGCGCCATCGCTTCGGGTTCCTGCTGAGAAGCAGCATTCGCCTTGTCGGGCGTGGAGCCGGCAGGCGGCGGACTGGCTGGCGGTGTGGTCGGGGCGGCCTGCGCGGGCAGTGTGGCCATAACGGCAGGAGCCGGGGCGGCGGCAGGCGGGTTTGCCGCGGAAGCCGCCGATTGTTCCGGCGTTTTCTCCGCTCCGGCAGCCGTTGCGGCGGGTGGGGCGGGATTCTGCCGAGCCTCGGTGGGCGGCGCGGAGGCTGCGGGCGGCGGAGACGCAACCCCTTGTGCCGAGGTTTCGGGTAGGCCTCGCTGGCCGGAAGCGGCCGAAACACCCGCCGGGCCGCCAGGCGCAGGCGCGCCGGCATTTCCTGTCGGCGCCGGAGCGTTCGCAGCGGGTTTCGTAACCGGCGCGGGGCTGGTCTCCACGATCAGATGTTCGGGGACTTCCGTGACACGCTCAGGCCCCGGCCGTTTCGCCGAAAGCCAATACCATCCGCCATAGCCGGCAATTGCCAACACCAGGCCGAGAAGCACCATGGCGCCCGTCGGCACCCCGCGCTCGGATACCGGGGCGGGAAATTTGAGGTGGGTTTTGTGGTTGATCTCGGTCGCCTCGGCCCGAAAGCGCTGCGCCATCTCTGCCGCATCAAGACCGAGAGCCGCAGCATAGGTTCGCAGAAAGCCCAGAGCATAGGCAGGGGCCGGCAAATCTCGGAGCCGCCCTTCCTCAAGCGCCAACAAATAAGGATAGCGAATTCTTAAAGTTGCGGAGACATCCTCAAGTTTCCAGCCGAGACGCTCCCGCGCCTCTCTGAGCTCGAGGCCAATACGGGCCGCGCCTTGTGAAATCGGCTGACCATGACCATCATATCCCAACCCCGGGGGCAGGTCTGTCATCCCACGAATTCCACGGTCCTGCGCCACGGCGCCACCATCTCCTGCGGTTGCCATCTCTCTGGAATTTACCGCACGCTGCTCAAGGATCCGTCACCGGTGCGGTCTTTTCTCTAGCGCGCCGTGAGGCCATTGCCAACTGGCTCGGCCTCTGCTGCAGCGCTATAAGCCATGCACGCCAGCCGGAGCACTTATATGGGAAGCCCTTGCTCGCGCGCCCAGTTCGCGATCGGCTCGCGGAGGCTTGCCTCGCCCGCGGCGGCGGCCCGAATGGTCGCCAGAACCTGCCGAAAGGCACCCAGATCGACCGCAGCAAAAAGCGCCTTGAGCGGCAGCACGCTGCTGGCGGGCACGGAAAGGGTGGTAAACCCGAGGGCAGCCAGAACCAAGGCTTCCAACGGGCGGGCGGCAACCTCGCCGCAGACCGAAAGCTCTCGCCCGGCCGCATCGGCTTTGGCGCGAAGGGAGTCGAAGAGATCGAGAATCCCCGGAGAAAGGAAGTCATAGCGGGTGAAAAGCTCAGGCGTGTGACGGTCGGCCGCAAAGAGAAACTGCAGAAGATCGTTGGTGCCGATCGAAATAAAATCCGCCTCTTTCAGTAGATGATCGAACTCCCAGAGCAAAGCGGGGACTTCCAACATCGATCCGATGCTGAGCCTGGCAGGGCGGGGTTGCACACGGTCGTATTCCGCTAGCAGAAGGCCGCGCGCGATGCGAAATTCCTCAAGGGTTGCCACCATCGGGAACATGACAGAAAGCGGGCGTTCTGCGGCAGCGGTCAAGAGCGCGCGCAACTGCCGGCGAAGAAAGGCCGGCCGATCCAGCCCAACCCGAAGCGAGCGCCAGCCCATGGCCGGGTTCTCCTGCTTGGGCTTGGGACTTTCCGGGAGCAGCTTGTCTCCGCCCAAATCCAGGGTGCGAAAGACAACCGGGCGATTTGCAGCGGTTTCGATAACGCGCCGATAGAGGGCCGTTTGTTCGCCCACGTCCAGAATTCGGCCTTGCGCCAACATGGCAATTTCGGTGCGGAAGAGGCCGATCCCTTCCGCGCCGGTGGCGTCCAATTGGTCGAGCTCCTGCGGCATCCCGACGTTCAAGAGCAGGCGGATCGGCGTCCCGTCACGGCTGAGGGCGGGGCAATGGCGCAGCGCGTTCCAGCTTGCCGCACGGGTTTGCCGATCGGCCAGCATGCGCCGATAGGCTTGCACCACCTCGGCTTCCGGGCGAAGGATCAGCGCGCCTTCCTCGGCATCCAGGATGGCTTCCTCGCCTTCTTCCGCTGCATCGAGCAGTCCGCGCGCTCCGGAGGCCAAAGGCAGGCCGAGCCCCCGCGCGATAATGGCGGCATGGCTCCCGGCACTGCCTTCTTCCAGCACAAGCCCGCCAATCCCGCGCGCGTGCCATTCCAGAAGCTCTGCCGCCCCAAGCCGTCGGGCGATAAGGATTGCCCCCGGAACGGCGCTTCTTGCTTCTTCTTTCTCCAAAGCCGCTTGCACACGAAAAGCCAGATCCTCGAGATCGGCAATCCGCTCGCTGAGATACGGGTCTTGAACCCGCCGCATGGTTTCGCGCGTTTCTTCGATCACACGATAAACCGCCGCTTCGGCGGTAAGCCCGGAAGCGATGGCGCTGGTCGCCCGGCGTAGCCAGCCCGCATCGGAGGCAATCAGCCGATAGGCTTCCAGAATTTCGCGAGTTCCCGATGGCGTGGCGTGATGCGAAACGCGGGCGGCGATCAACTCGTCAAGCCCGGCCCGCACGACCTGCATGGCCTCGGCAAGGCGCGCGTGTTCGGCATTCGGGTCGGCCGCCAGGAGCTTTCGGGGCGGTTTCGGCATTCCCTGAAGCACGACCGGACCGATCACGATTCCACGCGAAAGCGGAACGGCGGCAAAGCGGCGGGGCAAGCTCCTGCCCACGCCTTGCTCGGCACTCTCGGCCACACCCAAGCTGCTCAGCAGCTCGGCCAGCACCATGGCCACGGTTTCCAGGGCTTCGACTTCATCGGCCGTATAAGTCCTCGGCAGGCGGTTCTGGACCGTGACCACCCCAACAACCCGCCCGGCGCGCCGGATCGGCACGGCAAGCATGGAGACAAACAACTCTTCGCCGGTCTCCGGCCGATAGACAAAAGCCGGATGATTTTGAACGTCCGGAAGGTTGAGAACCTGCCCCGTGGCGGCACAGACCCCGACAATTCCCTCACCGACACGAAGCCGCGTGCGGCCCACCGCTTCGGGGCGCAGGCCCACGGTTGCGACCAGTTCCAGAATATCTCCCGGGCGGAGCGCGTAAACCGAACAGACTTCGGCCACCAGCTCGGCCGCGACGAGGGGAACCAATTCGGCCAAAGGCGCAGTTGCACGGGCCATTGTTTCACGGAGGCGGGCGAGCAGGTTCCGCGCCATGGGGTTATGGCCCGAGTGAGGAGCGAATACGGATAGGGTTCGGTTCGCTCATTGCGCCTCGGAGGGATGCATGCGGGCGGCAAGCGCCGCCACCGCTTGCGAGACGAGCTCATCGATAATTTCACTGATCGGCTGTTCGGCCGTCACCATTCCTACGGACTGGCCGGCCATGACGGAGCCGTTTTCCACATCCCCCTCAATGACGGCGCGCCGCAGGGCGCCGGCCCAGTAGTGTTCGACGGCGAGCTGGGCTTCCTCCTTGCTGATCTCGCCGGCGAGAAGCCGCCGGCGCATGTCTTCCTGATGCTGCAGAAAGCGCCGCGTTCCTGCATTCGCCAATGCGCGCACGGGGATGACCGGGAGGCGCTCGTCAAGCTGCACCGAAGGTACGGCATCGCGTGCCTGTGCGCGAATGAAGGCTTGTTTGAAGCGGGGATGCGCGATCGATTCCTTCGCCGCCGCGAAGCGGGTGCCGAGCTGTGCGCCCGCGGCGCCCATTTCCAGAAAGGCCAAGATCGCTTCGCCGCGCCCGATGCCGCCGGCAACGAAAACCGGCACCTCTCGGATATGGGGCAAAATCTCCTGCGCGAGCACGGTAAGGCTCACCGGCCCGATATGCCCGCCCGCTTCCGAACCTTCGATAACCAAGGCATCGGCCCCGGCGCGCACCAGCCGCCGCGCGAGCACCAAAGCCGGAGCAAAGCAGACCAGCTTCGCCCCGCCATCCTTGACCGCGCGCACGGCGGCAGCGCTCGGAATTCCGCCGGCAAGCACGACATGGCCGACACCGGCTTCCACGCAGACCCGGATGAGATCATCCAGCGCCGGGTGCAGGGTGATCAGGTTGACCCCGAAGGGTTTCGACGTCATTGCCTGGGTTGCGGCAATTTCTTCCGCAAGCTGCGCCGGGCTCATGGAGCCGCAGGCGATAACGCCAAAGCCTCCGGCGTTAGAGATGGCGGAGACCAAATGCCTTTCGCTGACCCAGGTCATCGCCCCGCCGAGAATGGCGTAGCGGCTCCCCAAGAAACGGGTGCCCCGCGCCCACAACCGTTCGAGTTGGCGATACGCTTCCTCGAAAGCCGGAGGAGGAGGCGTGACGTCAGGCGGCATCGAGACCGTAGGCGGTGTGCAGGGCGCGTACCGCAAGCTCGGTATATTCGGCCGCAATCAGTACGCTCACCTTGATTTCACTGGTGGAAATCACCTGGATGTTGATCCCTTTCTCGGCCAGGGTGCGGAACATGGTATTGGCCACGCCGGCGTGGCTGCGCATGCCGACGCCAACCACGCTGATTTTGGCCACCTCGTCATCGGTCGAGATTTCTTTGCAGCCGATGCCAGGGCAGACTTCGGCAAGTGCGGCTTGGGCGCGCGGTAGGTCGGCTTTGCCGACGGTGAAGGTGAGATCCGTGGTGCCGTCGGCGCCGAGATTCTGCACGATCATATCGACGTTGACGCCCTTTGCCGCAAGCGGGCCGAAAATAGCCGCTGCGATGCCCGGCCGGTCGGGAACCCGCCGAATGGTTATTTTGGCTTCGTCTCGCGAATAGGCGATGCCTGAGACCAATTGCTTTTCCACGATTTCATCCTCATCCACAACAAGGGTGCCGGGCAGGTCCTCGAAGCTTGAAAGCACCTGCACCCGGACGCGTTGCTTCATGGCTAACGCAACGCTTCGGGTGTGCAATACTTTTGCCCCCGCGGAAGCAAGTTCCAACATTTCTTCATAGGCGATCTTAGCGAGCTTTCGGGCCTTCGCAACGATTCGCGGATCCGTGGTGTAAACCCCGTCCACGTCGGTATAGATATCGCAGCGATCGGCCCGCACCGCGGCGGCCAGCGCTACGGCCGAAGTATCCGAGCCGCCGCGGCCGAGCGTGGTGACGCGATGATCCGGACCGATGCCTTGAAACCCTGTGACCACCGGGATGTGGCCGAGCTCCATGCGGCGGATCAGCTCGGCTGCCTCGATGGCCTCAATCCGTGCCTTACCGTGTTGGCCATCGGTGCGGATGGGCACCTGCCAGCCTTGCCACGAGCGCGACTCAACCCCCATTTCTTGCAGCGCAATCGCGAGCAAGCCGGCGGTGACCTGCTCGCCGGTGGCGACGACGGCATCGTATTCGCGCGCATCATGCAGAGGCGAAAGCGCTTGGCACCAGCCCGCCAGTTGATTGGTAACCCCGGCCATGGCCGAGACCACGACCGCTACCTGATGGCCGGCCTCCCGCGCGCGCTTTGCCCGGGCGGCGACCGAGCGAATCCGATCCAAATCGGCAACCGATGTGCCCCCGAATTTCATGACAATGCGCGCCATCAGAAACCCCCAAACACTCTGCCGAGCTTGCTTGCATTTCCTTGAAGCGACACATACAGAGGCTTGAGGGGTGCCCGCAACATGAGCGCAACCGTTTCCAGGGTTGAAATTTCGCGTTTCGGCGCGCTGGCCGAAACTTGGTGGGATCCGTCGGGGCCGATGCGGGCGCTGCATGCCATGAACCCGACACGGGTCGGCTGGATTGCGGAGCGCATTCAGCGCCGCTTCGGCCCGGCGCCGGTGCCGCTGCTGGATGTGGGGTGCGGCGCCGGGATTGCCGCCGAGGCGCTGGCGCGGCGGGGCTTTGCGGTGACCGGGCTGGATGCTTCGGCCGAGCTGATCGCGGCGGCTGAGGCGCATGCCGAGGCGCAGGGCGTTTCCGTGACCTATCGCCAGGGGGCGCCGGAGGACCTTCTTGCCGAAGGCGCGCGATTCTCGGTGGTTGTTGCTTTGGAAGTGATCGAACACGTGCCGGAACCCGAGGTTTTTTTGAAGACCTTGGCCAATCTCGTGATGCCTGGGGGGCTGGTGTTTCTTTCCACGCTGAACCGCACGTTCCGCTCTTTTCTTGCGGCCAAAGTGGGCGCGGAATATGTGCTGCGGTGGCTTCCGATCGGCACGCATGAGTGGCGACGGTTTCTGACCCCGCAGGAACTTGGCGCACTGTTGACCAAGGCCGGATTGCGGTTGGCGGATATTACCGGGCTTCGGCCTTCGCTCCGCACCCCGACTTGGCAGACCACACGGGATCTTTCCATCAACTACCTTGTTTGTGCCGAAGCTTAAGGGAAGCGCGATGAGGGGCAGTGTCGCGGCGCTGCTGACGCGCGTGAGCCATGAGCTCGCGGCTGCGGGTATCGAGCGGCCGCGCCTGGAGGCTAGGCTGTTATTGGCTCACGCCTTGGGTGTTTCCCAGGAAGCGCTGCTTGCCCGGCCGGAACGAGAGGTGAGCGCGCCGAACCTTGCCGCCTTGCTTGCCCGGCGGAAAGCGCACGAGCCGATAGCGATGATTTTGGGCAGGCGCGAGTTTTGGGGACTAAACTTTGCCGTCTCGCGCGCGAGCATTATTCCCCGCCCGGATTCGGAAACACTCATCGAAGCGGCTTTGAAGGAACAGAAGCCGCGCGAGCGCGTTCGTTTTATTCTCGATCTCGGCACCGGCACGGGGTGCTTGCTGCTTGCTGCACTTCTGGAATTTCCCCACGCGTTTGGGGTCGGGGTCGATGCCTCGGTCGATGCCGCTGCTTTGGCGAAACAGAATGCGGCCATGCATGGGTTGCATAAGAGGGCCGCGTTTCTCTGCGGAAATTGGGCCGATGCGATTGCAAGCCGCTTCGATCTCGTTCTTGTTAATCCGCCCTATATTGAAAGCGATACCATTGCGAATTTGGCGCCGGAGGTGGCGGTTTACGAACCGCGTCGTGCCCTGGATGGCGGAAAAGACGGGCTTGACGGCTACCGTGCCTTCTTGCCACAACTTTCGCGGCTGTTAGCACCGCAGGGATGCGCCGTGTTGGAAATCGGGCGTGGCCAGCAAAACGCGGTGGCCGCGCTGGCGGCGAGGGCGGGCCTGGAGACGACGGCTCTTTATCCGGACTTGGCCGGAACGGTGCGGGCTATGGTGTTAAGAGCTGCGCAGCCTGTGAAAAATCAGTTGGCGTTGCGCGCAGAGGCGAGTAATGAGTAGCGTGCACGGCGAGAAGAGAACCAGAGCGTGAGTATATCCTCTGGCGCAACCCCTCGATGCAAGACCGAACGGCCTGGGACTTGGGGCGCTGTGCGGAGCCCACGTGTCGGTTAATTTGGCCTGGACGGAAACGGTGACGGCTGGAACAGCCACACCGTGGTCTTACCGGGCAAGTGTTAATAGGACAATGTAACGGAAGAAGAATGAACATCAAACGCATGCGCGGACGAGGTCATCGCGGCGGAGGCAACGGCGGCACCGCACGGCACTATGGCGGCGTTCCTCTCAACCGCAATTATGTTTTTGAAAGCGTGGGCCCCGACGTGCGGCTACGCGGCACGGCCCAGCAATTGTATGAAAAATACTCGCAGTTGGGACGAGACGCCAACAGCGCGGGCGATCGCGTGACGGCGGAAAGTTATTTCCAGCACGCGGAACATTATTTTCGTATTTTAAGTGCAATGAACCAGGCGGCGCAGCAGAGCCAACAAGCACAGCCGGCGCTTCCCCAGCAGAACGGCAAGCGGCATAGTTCGCTGGAGGCCGAGCTTGAGGAGGCGTTGGACAGCCCGGCTGCGGCGTCCGAACGGCCTGCCGAGGAGCCCGAGATTCCGGTTGCCGCCGCTTCGCCGGAGGAATAAGGCCAAGGAGTTGGAGAGCGCGGCGATGGGACGTGCGCCGTGGCTTTTGGCGCTAGGAAAGTTCGGCCGCGGTTAAGAAACGATCAAAACGGCAAGAGGGTTTGCAGAAGCTGGTCGCCCCAACGAGGCTCCGCCGCCTGCGTCAGCTGGCCGCGCCCGGCATAAAAGATGCGCGCTTCCGCAATTCTATCATCGGCCACGGTGTTGTCGCTGCGAATATCTTCGGGCCGGATGACGCCGGTGACCACGAGCTGGCGAAGCTCGTCGTTCACGCGCATTTCCTGACGCGCGACGACAACCAGGTTGCCGTTCGGCAGCACCTGCGTGATCGTGCCCGCAAGTTGCACGATGACGTTTTCGTTCCGTTGAATTTGCCCGATGGTGGTGAGATTGCTGCCCTCGTTGACGCTGGCGAGCGAGGCCATGTTCAAGCCGTGGATGATCTTCGGCAGCACCGCTTCCAGACCGAACATATTGGGCGCGCCCATGGTTTCGGAACCTGTGCGTTGGGCCATAACGTTATTGTTAAGAGTTGCGGCATGATTCATGTTGACGTTGATTGTCACAATATCGCCGACCCGCGCGGCGCGCTGATCTTTGAAGAAAGCGCGGGCTCCCGGCCGCCAAAGGCTATTGGCCTGTGCGGGCGGAGGCGGCGAGGGTTTCGGCATGGGCATTGTCACTGGCCGCCAGTTGGGATCCGTGGTGGGGTTGGAGGTGGGCGTGAGCTGCGGGCCGCGGCCGACTTCGGAGAGATTGGTCAGGATCCCGCAACCGCCGAGCAGCAAGACGGCGCCTGCGCCGAGGAGACGATAGGCCCGTTTCATCGATATGCCGCCGGCGTGAGGGGATAGCCGCCCGGCCCGGATTGCGGCGGCACCAGCGGCAAGCTTCCGGGGGCGACGCGAACGGTATTCGGGCCTGTGACAACGGCATCGATGACCGCAAGGCTCAGCGGGTTTCGCACTTTGATGTGATCATCCAAGGCGCCGTCTTGCAGCGCCTCGCCTTCAACCCGGACAGAGAGCCCGCCGACATCCAGTGTCATCAAAACCGGCGATCCGCGCTGCACCAGTTCTTGCGCACCGAGATCCGCAAGCGCGACGGGTTGATTGGCCGCGATCATTCGCTTCACGACGTGGCCGATGAGCTGATCAGGCGATTGCGCCACTTCGCCATGAATAAGGCCGGTGCGGACTTCCGAAATTTTCACGTCGCCTGCTTCGATGACCGCCCCGGGCAGGACACGGCGGGCAAGCACGGGCAACGCCGCGGTGGGAGAGGCACGGCCGCTGAGACGAAAGCGGAGCGGCGCGTCATTATCGCGCGCTACGCTCATCACCGCGACGAAATTGCCGGAGGCGACGTCGTAATCGAATTGTTCCACAACCGGCTTCGGGGTTGCATCCAACGCGATCATGGGGCGCGGAAATGTCGCCACATCGATCTGGCAATGGTCGGAGCAGCCGGCATCGGCAAGCGCGCGCTTCAATGCATCCAGCACGACCTCGCGCGGCAAGGCGCGGCCCGGCCGCTCCAGCACCACCCGTTCGGTGCGCGTGCTCGGCTGCCAATCGACGTGAAACTGCCGCGCAATTGCGGCGAGCTGGGCAGCACCGACGACGATGCGTTCCCCCGGCGCAGGGCTGGGGCCGAGCACGCGGTCGGCATCCGGGCCGAGGCCGGCAAAGAGATCCGAAAGCCGAACTTCGGGGCCGGAAAGCTCCACCACCGCACGCAACGAGGCGGCAAGAGCATGGCCGAAGCAGAAAGACAGCAGGAGCGACGCGAAGAATAGGAGGGGCCGGAACATCGGCGATCTCTCAAAGATTGGGGTTGGTGAGGGTTGCAAAGATTTGATCCGAGGTTTGAATGACGCGGCTGTTCATTTCATAGGCGCGCTGCGCGGTAATGAGATCGGTGATCTCGGTGACCACGTTGACGTTGGAGGTTTCGATAAAACCTTGCATGACGGTGCCGAAACCCGGGGAGCCGGGCACGCCTTGGATCGGGTTTCCCGAGGCCGCCGTGGCGAAGAACATATTGCCGCCTTGCGGCGCAAGACCGGCCGGGTTGGCGAACGTGACAATCTGTAACTGGCCAATCAGCTGCGGCTGCGTTTGGTTCGGAATCGTAACCTGTACTTGCCCCTGAGCATTGATGGAGATGCTGGTGGCGTTTTGCGGCACCGTCATCCCCGGCCAAACCACATAACCGTCGGCCGTGACGATTTGCCCGGTGGGGGAGAGCGCGAACGTGCCGTCACGCGTATAGCCGATTTGGCCGTATGGGAGTTGGATTTGGAAATACCCCGCGCCTTGGATGGCAAGATCGAGGGTATTGTTGGTTTGTTGAAGATTGCCTTGCTCCAGAATCGGATAAATGGCGGCGGTTTGCACGCCAAGCCCGACCTCGGCCCCGGCGGGGACGATGGTTCCGGTATCGGAGCTATTCGCCCCGGCGGCAACGCCGAGTTGCTGATAGATGAGATCTTGAAATTCCGGTCGTCGCCGCTTGAAGGCGGTGGTGGTCATGTTCGCGATGTTGTTGGCGATAACTTCGATATTGGTTTGTTGCGCCTGCATTCCCGTTGCAGCAATATCCATAGACCGCATATTTTTTCCCGCTTTCGTAAGAAATTTTCTTGAGAGATTTAGGCGCCGGGCGGAAGGATTTTATCGATGGCGGACATCTGCCTTGTGTATTCCTGCTGCGTGAATTGCGCTGCAAGGTCGAATTGGCGTTGCATGGTAAGCAACGTCGTAAGCTCCGCCACCGGTTCGACATTGCTTTCTTCCAAGGCCCCTTGTACGATTTTCGGTTGCGCAACCGGATTGGTAGGGTTTTGCGTATTATAAAGCTTACCGCCTTCCGGGGTGATCTGCCGAAGATCTTGCGGGGCAACCACGCCGATTTGACCGATGACGCCGCCGTCACTGCTGAGGATTCCGTTGGACGTCAGAGAAAGATGCGCATCTGTGGTTGTCGCCTGGAGTTGTTGACCGTTGACATCAAGCAACGGGTTTCCTTCGTCATCGACAATCGTGCCGTCGGGGGCAAGGCTGAAATGACCCGCTCGCGTCAGTCGCGGGCCGCGCGGCGTGTTGACGGTGAAATAACCCGGGCCGGAAATGGCGAAATCGAGCGGGTTTCCGGTCTGCTTGAGGGTGCCGTCCCGGATATCGCGATAGGTGGCCCTGAGCGTGGTCGATGCGATGGTCCTGCCGCCGCGGGGATAGGCGGTGCCGTTCTGAGGGGTAAGCCAATCGGCAAATTGCATACGCTCGGCTTTATAGCCGGGCGTGTTTGCATTGGCGATGTTGGTGGCGGTGACCTCGACCGCATGTTGCATCGCGATCATACGGGAAAGAGAGACGGTAACAGAGTTTTGCATCGATCAAGCCCGCGTTGGTGAAGGCCTTGGTGCACACGGGGTGCCCGCCGGATGTTTCGCAAATCGTGTGCCAAGTTTCTCCGGCCGCCCGCGGATGCCCGCAGGCGTGGAAAACCGGATCGGCGGCGGCGATCGGCACCGTCTTGCCCGGCAGACGCTGCCCGGATCATTGCGCAGGCAGGCAAAAGCTGCAGGGTTGGGGGCAGAAACCGCCCCGTGGCCTCGGCAATCGAACATCGCTGCCCTCGGCTGCAAAGTTTCGTTAACCGACGCGCGCGAGGATATCGGCGAGAGATCCCTACGGAGGCAGGATGGGCGCGGCAGAGTCGACCGAACCGGAACCCAAGGAGCCGCCGGCCAAAGCAAAGCTTCTCGGCGGCCAGAAGCGGCGGCTGATACTGCTCGGGCTGCCGCTCGGCTTGGCGGCGCTCGGCGCTTTTTTGTGGTTTAGCGGCATTCTGCCGGGGATGCTCGGGCTGAAAAGCGCAAAGAACACTGCCACAACTGCGCGGCCGGGGACGCTTGCAGAGCAGGCATATCTCGATATGCCGGAAATTATCGCGAACCTGAATGTCTCTTCCCACCGGGAAAGTTTCGTCAAACTCAAAGCGCGGCTGGAACTTTCCAAGCCTTCCGACCAAGCAACGGTGGCGGCGGTTATGCCGCAGCTTCTGGACTTGTTTAACACCTATCTCAGGGAGATGCGGCCGGAGGAATTGCGCGGCGCGGCCGGCACGTATCGGCTGCGCGAGGAGCTGATTGCGCGGGCGAATATCGTCGCAGCACCTGCGCGTGTCACCGATGTCTTTTTTACGGAAATGTTAATTCAATGAGCGGGCAGCAAGAACAGCTTTCCGATGACGAACTTGCCGCCGCCTGGGGCGCGGCTTCGGAGGAAGGGCTGCCGGGCGAGGGCGGCCGTGTTCTCAACCAAGCCGAAATCGATAGCTTGCTCGGCTTTGGTGACGCCGACGCAGGGCAAAAAGACAATTCCGCAATCCAAAAGATTATCCATTCGCGGCTCGTTTCCTACGAACGCGTGCCGATGCTGGAGATCGTGTTCGATCGACTGGCGCGCATTCTCTCAACCAGTTTGCGCAATTTTACCACCGACAACGTCGAAGTTTCCATGGAGAAAATATCCTCGCTGAGGTTCGGGGATTATCTGAACTCCGTTCCCTTGCCGGCGATGCTGTCCGTGTTCAAGGCCGAAGAGTGGGACAATTACGGCCTGGTGGTGGTGGACTCGGCGCTGATTTATTCCATTGTGGACGTTCTGCTCGGCGGGCGCCGCGGCACCGCGCCGATGCGCATCGAGGGAAGGCCTTTTACCACAATCGAGCGCACACTGGTGGAACGGCTTGTGCATGTCGTTTTATCGGATCTCTCGGCGAGCTTCGACCCCATTTGTCCTATCACGTTTCGCTTTGAGCGGGTGGAAGTGAACCCGAGCTTTGCCGCCATCAGCCGCGTTTCGAACGCCGTTGTGGTGGCGCGCTTCAAAATAGACATGGAAGAGCGCGGCGGCCAGTTAGAACTGCTGTTTCCTTACGCGACGTTAGAGCCGGTTCGGGAATTGTTGCTGCAGCAGTTTATGGGCGAGAAATTCGGCCGAGATTCCATTTGGGAATCGCATCTTGCCGATGAACTTTGGAACACGGAGATCGAGATTCTCGTCATCCTCGATGAACAAGTGATGCGGCTTTCGGAAGTGATGGCATTGGCGCCGGGCAGCCAATTGATACTCAATGTAGCGCCGGACGCACCCGTGCAGGTGCGCTGCGCTTCGGTTCCACTTTTTGAAGCGCGCGTCGGCCGGAAAAAAAATCGTGTCGCCGTGCGAATAGAGAGGGATCTCCCGCGCAGGCTCCGGCAAGCGCGATGAGCACGGCATGGCAAATTTGCAAACGCAAGGATGTGAGTGAGGCGCATGAGCGGGTTTGAGTGGATGCTGGAAGGCGTATTGGTTACGCTTTTGGCGGCGACGCTGTTTTATGCGGTGCGGTTGGAGCGCGCGCTTGGCATGCTGAAGCGGGACCGCACCGAGCTTGAAGCGCTCATATCCAGCTTCAACGCCAGCACGCGGCATGCCGAGGAGGGAATTGAGCGTCTGCAAACCGCAGCTGATAACGCCGGTATGCGGATTGCGCGGCAGGCGGAGACGGCCGTTCAGCTGAAGCAGGATCTCGGCTTTCTGACCGAGCGGGGCGAGCGGCTGGCAGACCGGCTGGATCACCTGATCCGCAAGGCGCGCCCCCTGATCGCGGATGCCCGCCAAATGCCGAGTTTCACTTCCGGGAACGAGCAGACGGCAACGGAGATGCCGCGGGTGAGAAGTCAAGCCGAACGGGATCTGCTGAACGTTTTGCGCATGGCGCGTTAAAGGTTGAACGATGCGACGCCTTCCTGTTCCTCGCTTGCTGCCCGCGACGATTCTTGCGCTTTCGGCGATGCTTGCCGTGAAGTCGGTGATGCTGATACGCCTGGCAAAAGCGGCATTTCCCCCTGCGGTTGCCCAGACGGCTTCGGAGCCCGCACTGCCGGAATTGCCAAAACCCGGCGTTAAATCTTCGAACATGAAAACCGAAGCCGCAAACGTGACCGCCCAAACCGCAGCCGGCCGCACCTCGGCTGTGCCTGCACCTCTCGCAAACCCTACTCCGGAAGAGATCGGGAAAATAACTCCGTCCGGGGGTCCGCCGATCAGCGAGAGCGAAAAAACACTGCTTTTGGAGCTTCGTCATCGTCGCGAGCAGCTCGATCAACGCATGAACGCATTGAACGCTCGCGAGGCTGCGCTGGCAGCGGCGGAAAAACGCCTCCAAGTGCGTTTGGAAGAACTTTCGGCGCTTCAGAAAAAGCTTGAGGCGCTGGATCAAGCGCGAAAGCAACGCGAAGAGGCGAACTGGCAGGGGCTTGTCAAAATGTACGAAAGCATGCGCCCGCGCGATGCCGCGAATATCTTCAATGATCTGGATCTGGAGGTTTTGCTTCCCCTTCTCGATCGGATGAAAGAAGCAAAAGCGGCCCCGATTTTGGCGGCGATGTTACCGGAGAAAGCCCGGACGGTTACCGCCAAGCTTGCGGAGCGACGTTTGCGGGAAAACACGCCGAACGAGGCAACAAACAACCATTTGTAAGCAAAACATTAATGTTGGCTTTGTATACCCATGTTCAGAGGCGCACCGGCGGAATAAGGGAAGACGACGATGGATAAAACAACGAATATTCTTATTGTGGATGATTACAAAACAATGCTGCGGATTATCCGCAACCTGCTTCGTCAGATAGATTTCCACAACGTTGACGAAGCGACCGATGGCGCCGAAGCGCTGATGAAACTCAGAACCGGCAATTACGGCTTGATTATCAGCGATTGGAACATGCAGCCGATGACCGGTTTGCAACTGCTTCAGGAAGTACGCGCCGACGCGCGGCTGAAGCATATTCCGTTCATTATGGTAACCGCGGAAAGCAAGGCGGAAAACGTGGTGGCAGCGAAACAGGCAGGTGTCTCGAACTACATTGTCAAACCGTTCAATGCCGAGACTTTGCGCGAAAAGATCGAAAAGGTTCTTGCGCATGCCTAAGCCTGTTTCGGAACATGATCGGTCGTGTCTCGCATTGCGGCAGCGATTGGCGGAAATTGGGTCCCGCTATCCGCATGCGGCGCCGGAGATGGTGACGGAAATTGTCGAAGCCGTGCTTTCCACCATGCGCGGCGCCATTTCTTCGCACGAAGCGGTTCTGCTTGCGGAGTTGAAAGATCTCAACAGCACCATTGCCAGGGCCAAAGCCGAGATTGCCGCCTTGCGCGTGGAGGAAATCGCCGCAAGCCATATTCCCGTCGCTACCGATGAATTGGATGCTATTGTTCAGCATACCGCCGAGGCAACGGAATCCATCCTGGAAAGCTGCGAGAGGCTCGACGGGTTGGCGGATAAGCTTGCTTCCCAATACGCGAGCGTTTTGCAATCCGCCACCACGCGCATTTTCGAAGCCTGCAGTTTTCAGGATATTACCGGCCAACGGATCAGCAAGGTCGTGGCCACTCTGAAGGCCATTGAGGCGCGTATTGCGCACATTATGGCGACGGTCGGAATAGCAGACACGGCGCATGAGGCCTCGGCCGCTTCGAAGCAGCCGCTTGCAAACGCCTCCGAAGCGCCCAGGCCTTCGCTGGAAAATGGCCCGCCGCTGCCCGGCGCAGCCATGGACCAGTCTGATATCGATCGGCTTTTGGCCGGTACTGAGTCGGGTTCGGCCTGAGAACCCCATGCCTCCCGTGCGGCTTTTCATAGGAGTATGCGGCATTTGCCTGGCCCTCGGTATCGCTCCCTTCGCACAGGGGAGAGCTGATGAGCCGAACGTGATCAGGGTCCGCGTCGGCAACCACCCGGGGTTTGGCCGTGTGGTCTTCGACTTGCCGCCGGATACCAAATTCGCGTTGGCCCGCGAGGGCAATCGGGTGCGCCTTGTTTTCCCCGCCGGGGAGCCTGTCCTGGTAGGGAATAGCCCGCCGCGCAACGTGCTTGCGATCGAAGGCGGAGCGGGAACCGCCGTTTTGGAACTGACGCCGGGAAGCAAAATACGCACCCTGCGCCTGGGCGATCGATTGGCTTTGGATGTGCTGGATCCGCCGAGGCCGACGCGTTCCGACGTTTCCAAAACGCCCTCTGCAGCTGCGGCTTCCACAGCTGCGGCCCCCACGGCTTCGGCTTCCGCACCTGCGGCTCCCGGAACACCGCCGAAACCCGCGGAGCCGGCGGCGGCTACACCGCCCCCGGCTTCTCAATCTTCATCTTCCGGGCCGGAGCTTCCTGCGCCGCCGCCCATTCCCCCCATAGAGGCGGCTGAGTTTGGAGCCGAGAGGCGCGCAGCTCCGCACCCGCCCCCGACCATCGCGCCGCCCGATTTCAAGCCGCCGAAAGTGGAAACGGCGCCGGCACAGATGAGCTTGGCGGTGGCGCGCGTGCAATTGCCGCCGGGGGCGAAGGGTTCGGCAATTGCGCTTTCCTTCGGCAACGCGACCGGGGCCGCCGCCTTTCGTCGGGATGCATTCGGAATTGTAGTGTTTGATGAACGCCGTCCGATCGATCTTGCCCCCATGCAAGGGGATTCGGTTTTTGGCGACGCGAAAATTCAGCTCTTCCCGAACGCGACCGTTCTCACGCTTCCGCTTTCGTCCAACGAAGATATCGCACTCGTACGCATTGCCGGCGGCTGGGTTGTGAACGTGGTGCCGGGCCGGGTGGCTTTGCATCCGATCGCGCTGAAGCAGAACGGCGCCTCGATCGATCTGCTCGCATCGGCCCCCGGAAACACGGTCAGCGTACCGGATCCGGAAACCGGCGGGGATTTGCTTGTGGGCACGGAGCGCCAACCCGGCGAAGGCATTCTCACCCAACACCGCGCCCCGGAATTTTCGCTTTTACCGTCATTTCAAGGCGTGGTTGTCGTGCCGTTCTCCGATCGGCTTTCTTTGCGCATGACGGCAAACGGCTTTGCTCTCTCCGCCGGAGACGGAAAAAGCGGCGGGCTTGCAATTTCCGCAATCGGGGAAGACCCCTCCTTTTCGGAGAATGCGGAGAGCATGACCCGAAGCTTCGACTTTCCGCCGATTCCGCCGGCGAGCCTCTTCCAACAGTTGCAGGCCGAAATTGATAAGGCAGCGGCGATGCCTCCGCTAGCCCGACTCGAACCGCGCAAGCAAGTGGCAAAAACCCTGATTGCCATGGGCCTTGGGGCAGAAGCGCAAGCGCTCTTGCAGCTGGCTGTGGCCGATGACGCACGCGGCGCGAATGACCCGCAGCTGAAGGAGCTTGCCGCCGTCGGGGCGATTTTGGCCGGCCGGCTGGCGGAGGCGGGTGGGATCGAGGATCCTCGTCTTCCTCCTTCGGATGAGCTCGTTCTTTGGCGCGCCGTCCGGGCAGCCTCCGCCCACGAGGGTGATCCATCCGCGGCTTCGGCTTTTGCCGCGACCTTTCCGCTGATTCTAAATTACCCCGAGGCGCTCCGCCGGCGCCTTCTGCCGCTTGCCGCGGAAACGATGGTGTTGGGGGGCAAGGAGAAAGCGGCCTCTCAACTGCTGGAGAGGCGGAAAGATGATCCCACGCTGGTTTTTGCGCGTGCCTTGCTTGCCGAAAAGGAGGGCAAAACCAAAGAGGCGCTGGCTGTTTATGACAGCTTGGCGGTAAGCCGGGATCGGCTCGCGAGAGCGCGCGCGGCGGTGCGGGCCGTGGAGCTTCGCTTGCGAGACGGCGAACTAAGCCCGGCACAAGCGGCGGAGTTGGAAGATCGGCTGATTTACGCCTGGCGCGGAGACCAGCGCGAGCTCGATTTACGGCTCCGAGTCGCGGAGCTGCGGAGCCAAGCGGGCCAATGGCGCCAGGCGTTGGCGCTGCTTCGGGAGACGGAGAACCTGTTTCCCGATCATCGGGATACCATCCGAGCGCGGCTCGAGCAGACTTTCGCGGCTTTCCAACAGGGGGGCAAAGCTGCGCAACTCGCGCCGCTGGATCTTGTTGCTCTGATCGAAGAGAACGCCGACTTGTTGCCGAACGGGCCGGCCGGCGAGGCGATTGTGGCAGAATTCGCCGACCGGCTGGCGGCGCTGGATCTTCTCGAGCAAGCGGATCCGGTACTCGAGCGGCTGCTGCGCACGGCGAAAGGCGCTGCACGGGCGGAGTTCGGCGCCAAGTTAGCCAAGCTGCGGTTGGAGATGAACAACCCGGAAGGCGCATTAACGGCGCTGCACGATTCGGAGGCTGAGGGGCTCTCTCCGGCGCTGGCGGAAGAGCGCGGTCTGCTGCTGGCGCGCGCATTGGCCGCAAAAGGAAAAACATCGGAAGCGGTTGCCCTGCTTGCGAGCTTGAATACGCCTGCCGCCGACGAAGCGCGCGCCGGCATTTTCGAAGCGGCAAAGGACTGGAAGGCTGCCGAAACCGCGCTCTTTGCCTTTGCTTCCAAGACGATCCCCGCCGAAAAACCGATCAGCGAGCAAGCGGCCGGGATTTTGGTAAGGCTTGCGAGCGACGCCGCTCAGGCAGGCGATGAGACGATGCTCGCCATATTGCGGCAAACCTATGCCGCCCGCTTGCCGGCCGGGACGAATGCAGAAATCTTCCGCGTGCTGACCGAGAGCCCCGTGCAAAATATCGAGGATTTGCCGCGCGCGGCGGCCGAGGTGACCGAAGCCCGGGCTTTGGCCCAAGCGCTTGCGGTTCCCGCGCGTTCGGCCCGCTAATCTCGCAATGTTGTTGCCGGTGCAATTTTTCTACTTTTCCCTCTTGCGTTATCGGCTTTGTTTGCCCATCTTCCGCGCCCTGGCCCAAGGGGGCAATACGCCCAACAGGCCGTCTCTTGGTTGAAACGGGGGTACGCCATGGACGCACTCACGCAACTGGGGATGGTCTCGGATTCTCCGAGCGAAAACCAGGCGCCGATTGCCTCCTCTGAGGAGAGCAAAGACTATTTTGTTGAGCGTGACGGGCAGAAGTTTGCCGGGATGCATCTCTTGGCCGACTTCTGGGACGCCCAGAACCTCAACGATCCGGAGCTGATCGACAAAGCGCTGCGCGAAGCCTCGCTGGCAGCCAAGGCGACGATTCTGCATTCCCATTTCCACCATTTTTCGCCGAGCGGCGGAGTTTCGGGCGTGGTGGTTTTGGCGGAGAGCCATATCTCCATCCATACGTGGCCCGAGCGTGGGTTTGCAGCGATCGACATCTTCATGTGCGGCGCGTGCGATCCGTATAAATCCTTGCCGATCCTCGAGGCGGCTTTTCGGCCCCAGCGCGTGAACTTGGACGAACGCCGGCGCGGCCTGATCGGCTGACAGACACCGCTCGTGAGCAACGTGCGCGTCGGGGGCGGCTCCCCGCCCGGCGCGCCGAAACGGCAAGGGCGAACAGAGGAAGCAATCTGGATGAGCAACGCTGAGGTCTGGCTGAACGAAACCCTCTATCCGGAGTGGGGGCAGCGGTTTCGCGTAAAGCGTGAGCTTGCCAGAGTTCGTAGCCGTTTTCAGGATATTTTTATCTTTGAAAGCTTTACGCACGGCCGCGTTCTGGTGCTGGACGGCGTGGTGCAAATCACGGAGGCGGACGAGTTCGTCTATCAAGAAATGCTGACGCATGTGCCGCTTCTCGCACATGGCTCGGCAGCTCATGTACTGATCATCGGAGCGGGCGACGGCGGGGTGCTGCGGCGTGTTCTGGAGCATCGGACGGTCGCGCGAGCCGTGATGGTGGAAATCGACGGCGAAGTCATCCGCTTGGCCAAGGAGTTTCTTCCCACGATCGGGGGGAATGCATGGGAAGACCCGCGCGCCGAGGTGATTGTGGGTGACGGCATTGATTACGTGAAACGCGCGCCTACTGCGAGCTTTGATGTGATCATCGTGGACAGCACGGACCCGATCGGCGTGGGCGAAGTTCTGTTCACGGATGAGTTTTACGCACACTGCGCGCGGATTCTGAGCGCGCGGGGCATTATCGTCAATCAGTGCGGCGTGCCGTTCATGCAGGCCGGCGAGCTCCGGGAAACCAGCGCGCGCCGGGCGAAGTTTTTTCCTTTGGTCACGGCTTACGTCGCTGCCGTGCCGACCTATGTCGGCGGGTTCATGACCCTCGGTTTTGCCGCGAAGGCGCCCGAGACGGCGGCTGTTCCGGCATCAGTGCTGCGCGAGCGCGCCGAAGCTTCGGGGATTCTCGGCACCACACGCTATTGGACGCCGGAGGTGCATGCGGCTGCATTTCATTTGCCGCCGTATATTGCCGCCCTTTTGCCCTCCTGAGCTGAGAGGGAAAAGTAGGGGGCTATTCCTCCAACTCGGAATCCCAATAGAGAAAGTCGAGCCACGTGTGGTGGACTTTTTCGCGTTCATGGGGGACTGCGGCATAGACGAGCTCGCGGCGCGTGGGCTTGTAAGGGGCGCGCAGCAGATGCATGCCGGCTTCCTGCGGTGTTTTGTTCCCTTTCAGCAAATTGCAGCTTCCACATGCCGCCACAACGTTGGTCCAGGTGGTGCGCCCGCCGCGGGAGCGCGGGATCACATGATCGAAAGTCAGCTCCGCGGCCGGAAAGCGACGCCCGCAATACTGGCAGGTCCAGCGATCCCGGCAATAAATGTTGAAGCGCGTAAAAGCAGGATAGCCATCGAGCTGGCGAAATTCCTTTAACGCCACCACGCTCGGCACCCGCATCGAAGTGCTGGGCGAACGGATCACCTCGTCATATTCGGCAACGAGATTGACACGGTCCAAGATAACGGCGGTGACGGCATCGCGCCAATGCCAAGACGACAACGGATAGCGCGAAAGGGGGCGGAAATCGGCGTTCAATACGAGCGTTTGCAGATCGTTCAGCACGACTGACCCCTCGGCGCAAAACAAACCACATGTTCAGCAATGGCGGTGAAATCTTGGGTTTGACCCCGCGAGTCCTTTGCCACCCGGGGCAGCAAAGTGCGGGCACCGGAAGATGCGCATTGTTCCTGTCTCGGGCGGCAGCCAAAGCTGGAACGGGTTTTCAAACCTTTCCCCCGACTGTTTTACATCGTGGAAATCGCAAACGTTTATCGCAAACCGTCTCGCGCGCTGCAAGCCATCGATTGATATTACACCAAAGCTTCATCGCGGCGTTACCCGTGCGGTGCCTTAATGGCGCGGATGATCCGAGCGCACGGCCCGGCCTTCCGCCGAAGCCGGGTGCTTCTTGATATCTTGGCGCGATTTGGCAAAAGGCCGGTTATCCGAGCATTCCTTCCATTCCCTTTGAGCAGAGATCGCGCATGCGCACGGTAACGCGTTTTGCTCCCAGCCCGACCGGATTGTTGCATCTCGGCCACGCGTATGCCGCGGGGATCGCATGGCGCCGGGCACGCGAAACAGGCGGAAAGTTTTTGCTTCGAATCGAGGATATCGACCGCACCAGATCTCACAGTGAATTCGTGCTTGCGATCAAAGAAGATCTTTTGTGGCTCGGTTTTTGCTGGGACGACGAGATACGGGTGCAATCGGAGCATTTCGACGACTATGCCCGGGCGCTCGGCGCGCTTGAAGCGGAAGGGCTGCTTTACCCTTGCTTCTGCACGCGGGCTGATATTCTGGAAGAAGTAAGGCGATCGGCCTCGGCGCAGCATGCACCAAGCGGCGGTCCTGTTTACCCCGGGACGTGCCGAGCCCTCGGCGCTGCCGAGCGAAGCGAAAGGATAGAAGCAGGACAAAAATACGTTTTGCGGCTGGATATGCAACGCGCGCTGGCCAGGGTTTCCGTCCCGTTATGGTTCGAAGAAGACGGGGAGGGGCCGGTGTATTGCCGCCCGGAACATTTTGGCGATGTGGTTCTGGCACGCAAAGACACGCCGGCAAGCTATCATCTTTGCGTGACATACGATGATGCCGTGCAGGGCGTTACGCTCGTGACGCGTGCGGAGGATCTCAAGCCGGCCACGCATTTGCACCGACTCCTGCAGGCCTTGTTAGGCTTGCCGACGCCGCGCTACGCGCATCATCCGCTCGTGCGGGATGCCAACGGGGTGCGGCTTGCCAAACGACATAACGCCCCAAGTCTGCGCTCGTTGCGTGAAGCGGGTTATTCTGCGGAAGCCGTGCGCGCCATGATCGCGAAGGTTACGAACCCCCGAAGCTCGGGCTAAGAAGGCGAGGTTAGGGGGGCTTCAGTGCGAGCCATGGGTGCCTTGCGGTCATGTCTTGGATCAGATCGACAACCCGTGGATTGGTGATCTGCCGCAACATCGAGGCGCTTCGGATGCGATAGCGGCAGAGAATTTCCGGCACGAAGACGCCGGCAATGCCGTGTTCGACGAATTTGCACCAGAGATCGTAATCCTCCCAGCCGAATTTCATCAGCGTATAGCCGCCGACTTTTTGCCAGGCCCATTTGGCAATGAGCGCCATCGCGTCAATGTAATTGCCTCGGGCCAGATGAGCCGGATCCCAAATATCGGCATAACCCAAGCCGGGGGCTTCGTCGAATGTCTCAAGCTGGGAATACGCAACACCAAAATCCGTTCCGGCCAGCGCTTCATAGAGCCGTGCGATCGCACGGGGATAAATTACGTTATCGGCGTCCAGCGCGAACACGAAATCAGCATTTGCCAGGAGGAAACCCGTATTGCGCGCTTGCGAAAGCCCCTGGTTTTGCAGATGCCGAACCAGAAGTGCGCGGGCAAAACGGCGTTTGTGTTGAGCAAGCCATGTTGCGGCAACCTTTTCTGACCCATCGGTCGAGCAATCATCGACAATAATCAGCTCCAGGTCGGGGTGGGTTTGTGCGGCGACCGATGCCAGGCATTCTTCCAAAAAGCGACCGTAGTTGAACAAGCTCACGGTGATGCTGACCAAATCCGTAGGCCGACGCTCGCTTTGATGCGGTTCTTCAAAGGCCACAAGTGTCTCAATAGGAACCGAAGCAATGGGGTCGGGCATGGCGAGGATTTGGTTTTCCGAAGTTTTTCAAGAACCGAGAAGGAAGCTAAGAAGGAAATCGGCAAGCCGCGCGGCCATGGCAGGGCGAGAAGCCGGCCCGCGCAACGCGGCCAGAGCATTTGCCTGCACGCGCATCGCCTCACGCCGGCCTTCGGGCGTGTCCAAAATCCAGCGCATCAGTTCCGGTATGCTTTCGGCGTTGCTCTCAAAATAATGCTCGCCCGGGCGGAAAATCGGATGCGGCAGGCATTTGTCGCTGACTACAACCGCGCCGTTCCACATTCCTTGTACCACGATTCGGTGCCATTCAAAATACGGCACCGGGCTTTGGTGCAGATTCAGGATAATCTTGGCTCGCCGTGCGAGATAACGGTTGAGCGCCGGGCGGGGATCATCATCATTCTCCGCCGCAAAGGGTTTTTCCCCGAGGCGGACGTAATAGAGGCAATGCGGGCGCGCCGCGAAAAAAGCCGCATGTTCGGCAAAAAACGCCTCTCGCAGCGGGCTTTCCGCGCCGATGAAAAGGATATCGAGCGGCCGATCTTTCCATGAGGCTGCCGCAGGATCAAAGGCCCGCGCTGCTTTCGGAAGCCCGGCAAGCAAGGGGTGGTTCGGCGGCTCCTCTGCCGCCCCGTTCTCGCTTTCTGCAAATCCGGGGAAATAGAACAGGCTCGGCACGCCTGTTGCACAAAACACGCGCCAATTTTGCGGATTGCTCTCCAAAATGCCCCGGCACGTAAGCAGATAAGGCAAAGCGAACGTACCCCACGAGGTGCCGAATTGCTCGGTGGGATAAAGAAGGGATCGGGCCACAAGCTTGCGATTGGTCCAGGCCGTTCCTTCTTCCTGTGCAAAAAATTCGTGAGGGGCGACGAAAATGGAAATCGGCGGGCATGCCGCAGGATTGGAGCGCTCGTCGCGAAGTGTTGCCGGCAAAGACAGAGCCTGAAGATCGGCAAGGAGCAACTCCGCGATCTCGCGCATGAAAAAATTGCCGCGGGAGTGCACGAAGACGCCGATTTCTTGAGAACGAAGGCGGGCGAGTTCGGCTTCCGTCAACTGAGGGACGGCGAAAGACGTTCCACCAAGATCGGCACTGTATGCGGAGAGCCGGGCTATGATCGTCTCGGGCTTGGCAAGAGCGCGCTGTTCAAAGACCCCATGCGTGATGAAATGGGTCTTCGGGTCCATTCCGCTGGCGCGCACATCCGCGTGCAGCGCGAGATAGTCTTCGTCGTCAAACAGCGGAAAGGCCGAAAGCCGCTGTTTGAGGGTGGCCAGCGCTTGGGATTCCGCCTCGTTCGTCTTGGCTGCTCCCGAGCGGCCGAAGAGCGACCAGGCGGATTGGCCATTTGCGCCGATCTTGGCAAGGCGGACCACCCGGCGAATGACTTGCCGCTGCCGTTCGGAAAGGGGCAGTGCCCGATAGATTCTGCGGAGAAAACTCGTATTTTCTTCGCGGGGAGTCTGTCTTTGCAACAATGTCGTAGAAGATGCAGATTTTTGGATATTTTGACGACTACTCTGTGCCAAGCGCACGGATCATGCTCATTACCAAACCGACAAAACCCATCCTGTCAACTCCGGTACCGCCTGGCTTGCCTGTTCCGGCTCAGCAGCCTGTTGATGCCTTCTAGATACATTGCTCGAAGCTGTCCAGCAAAAGAATACGCGCGATTGCATGTTCTTCGGCGCTACAACCGAGGCGGGCTTAAGGCTCTTGACGGGACCCGAAGCAGAAGGGATAGCAACGGCTCTTACGGTTCGGTTTCCTTGTGGCGCGGCGCCGTTGGCGGCCCTAATATTTTCAGACCATGCGCATGGCATTTTTCATTCCGAAAGCGGGTTCAGGTACCGCAGGCGGCGATTGCTACAATAGCCGGATGTCCGCTGCGCTTGCGGCAAAGGGCGTGGCGGTTAAAGTAGTGGAACTGGAAAACCCCGAGGGCGAGGCAAACTCTGCTGCACATCTTGCGGCCAAGCTTGCTGCCAAGGCGGCTTGTGTCGCCTTGGAGGAAGCGACAATCCCCGTGATTGATGCCGCGCTTTTCCCCCTCTTTAACGGGCTGGAAGCGGCACTTGCGGGGCGAGCCTTCGCGTTGGTGCACCATTTCCTGCCCTTCGGCCGCTTTCTTTCCGACCACGAGCGGGCGCGAAGAGAGGCGCAAAACCGTGCCTTGCTGGCCCGAATGGTGGGCGTGATTGCCAGCAATAAGGCTGTTGCCGAGCGGATTGTTGTCGAGGACGGCGTGCCCCGCGAGCGCGTTGTTACGATTTTGCCGGGCACGGATGATGCGCCGCGCAGTGTGGGATCGGATGGAGCCGGCTGCGCTATTCTTTCCATCGGGACGCTTGTTCGGCGCAAGGGCCACGAGACATTGCTGCGGGCCTTGGCGCGATTATGGGATCTGGATTGGACGCTTTCGCTTGTCGGCAGCCCGAAGCAAGACCCATCCTATGCGGATTTTTTGGAACGACTTGCTGCCGAGCTGGGGATCAGTGCGCGCCTGCGCTTCTTGAGTGAAGCGCCCGAGCAGACTTTGGCTGATCTCTGGCGGAAAGCGGATATCTTTGCACTGGTTTCGGAGTGGGAAGGCTATGGCGTAGCAGTCGCCGACGCGCTGAAACGCGGTTTGCCCGTTGCCGTGACTTCCGCCGCGGCGACCGACGTTCCTCTGCCGCCGGAGGCCGGCGTGGTGGTTGCGCCGGGCGATGCAGAGGGACTTTCCAAAGCGATGCGGCGTTTGATTTTTGATGTCCCGCTCCGTCGAGAAATGGCCGAAGCAGCATGGCAAGCAGGAAAAGTCTTGCCGAGCTGGGATGCACAAGCGGAAGTTTTCTGGCACGCGATACGGAGAAGCTAGCATGGCACTGCTTGGCTGCATTGCCGACGATTTTACCGGGGCAACGGATTTGGCGTCGATGCTGGTGAAGCACGGCATGCGTGCCGTTCAGCTGATCGGGGTGCCGCGCAAGGAAGATCCGGTGCCGGAAACCGATGCCATTGTGATCGCGTTGAAGTCGCGAACAGCCCCGGTGGCCGAAGCCGTGAGCCAGTCCCTCGCTGCGCTTGACCGGCTTCGTGAAGCAGGCTGCCGCCAGTTTTTCTTTAAGTATTGCTCGACCTTCGATAGCACGGATGCCGGCAATATCGGGCCGGTTGCCGATGCTTTGCTCGAAGCATTGGGCGAAAATTTTGCATTCGTCTGCCCGGCTTTTCCGGCCAACGGCCGCACGGTTTATCAAGGCCACCTGTTTGTCGGTTCAGCGCTTTTGAATGAAAGCGGAATGGAAAACCATCCGCTGACCCCCATGCGCGATGCCAATTTGGTTCGTGTGCTCGGCCGGCAGACCACGGCAAGCGTCGGTCTGATCCCTTATGCCGTTGTCGAGGCGGGCCCGGAGGCCATCCGCCGTTCGGTGAAGAACCTCAAAGAAAAAGGCTTGCGTTACGCGATTACCGATGCGCTCAACGAACGTCATCTTTTCGCTCTCGGAGAAGCCGCGGCGGATCATCGATTGGTGACCGGCGGGTCCGGCATGGCGATGGGTTTGCCGGAAAACTTCCGCCGCAGAGGAGTCCTTCCGTCACGGGCAGACGCCGCATCGTTGCCGCGCGTGGCAGGGCGTGCTGCGGTGATTGCCGGCTCATGCTCGCGAGCGACGCTCAAGCAGTTGGAGATCGCGCGCGCACGTGCTCCCACATTCATGCTTGATCTTTTGCAAGATCCCTCGCCGGCCAACTGGGTGAGCCGATCACTCGCGTGGGCCAAATCCCAAAATGGCGATCATCCCGTCGTCATTGCCACTTCCGCGGCACCGGAACGCGTGGCGATGTTGCAAGCGAAATTTGGGCGAGAGGCCGCCAGCGCGATGATCGAGGCGATGCTGGCAGAGATTGCGGAAGGTCTCGTCGCGCAAGGGGTGCGACAATTGGTGGTGGCAGGGGGAGAAACATCTGGTGCGGTGGTGGCGCGTCTCGGCGTGCGCTCTTTGCGGATCGGCCCCGAGATCGATCCCGGCGTGCCTTGGACCTACGCCGAAGGCAGCGGGCCGGCAATGCTCTTGGCGTTGAAAAGCGGCAATTTCGGTGCACCCGATTTCTTCTTGAAAGCGTTTATGCAAATTTCCTAGCGAAGGGATCGACAATCCCTTCGATGCGTGCCGGGGGGCGAAGAGAAGTCACGATGAACGAAGACGATTCTCGTGCTTTGCTTGTGGAATTGGCGCAGAGCTTGTTTGCGCGCGGTTTCTCCGTCGGCAGCGCGGGCAATATCAGCGTGAAATTGCCGGATGGATACCTGATCACGCCCACAAATTCGTGCTTGGGAAGATTGGATCCGGCGCGTCTTGCGAAACTCGACCCCGCCTTTCGCCATATCGGCGGCGATCCGCCATCCAAGGAGGTGTTTATGCACCGTGCCTTTTACATGGTGCGGAGCGAAGCGATGGCGGTGGTGCATTTGCATTCTACCATGGCGACGGCGGTGGCATGCTTGCCGGATCTCGATCCGACAAATCCTATTCCGCCGCTCACGCCTTATTTTGTAATGCGCATCGGAGGAAGCTTGCCGCTTCTGCCGTATTTCCGGCCGGGTGATCCGGCAATGGAGCCGGCGATTGCCGAGGCAGCGAAATCGGCACGGGCAGTGCTTTTGGCGAATCATGGCCCGGTTGTGTCCGGCCGCAGTTTGACCGAAGCGGTCTTTGCTGCGGAAGAACTGGAAGAAGCGGCGAAGCTTTTTCTCTTGTTGCGCGATCAGAAGCCACGCCTCTTAAGCGCGGCGCAAGTGGACGCTCTCCTGACCGCTTCTCGGTAGAACCGAGCTGTGGGAAGGACTTTTCATTGACGATACATTGACGGCGCTCGCCTGATGAACGCACAAAACCCTGCTCGTAGACGCTCAGTCTACGAGCAGGGTTATGGTGTCGCCCATTCGCCGGAGTGAAGCGGCGCTCTATTCCGTATGCTCGGGCGGGGTTTGCTCCGGTTCCGTTACCTGGATTTCCGGAGTTTCAACAACCGGCATTATTTTCTTTGCCCGCCGCGAAGTTGCTGCTGCGCCTTCGGCAGATGCTGCTTTCCGAGCAGTCCGACGCGGCGCAGCCACTTTCCGGGCCGGAGCTTTTCGCGCCGCCGGCTTTGCGACTGTGCGCCGCTTCGGCGCGGCTTTGGCAGTTCTGCGTGCTGCGGCACTGCGGGCCGTAGTCTTTGCAGCGGGGCGACGCGTGGTGCGCGCTGTCGCTTTCGCCGCAACCCGCTTTCTTGAAGCTTGCGTCTTCGCTGCCGTGGCGCGCTTCGGCGCAGCTTTACGGGTTGCAGTTTTGGCCGCTGCACGCGTGGTTTTGCGTGTGCCGGCACGTGCCCCTGCGCGCGCCGGCGCAGCGGCCTTTCGCGTTCCGGCCGAGCGTGTACCGCTGCTGCGCTTGGCAGCTCCTTTGGCCGGACGCCGTGTGGTACTGCGGATTGCCATTGCTTGAGCGCGCGGCTGTTCCACAGTGGTTTCCTCTTTACTCACGACAAGAACTCCTTTTCTTCGATCTTTGGTCGTTGCATCGCTGCGACAATCTTCGGGATTCGACATTGGTATGGGGAAATCCCGCTCTGAGCTGAGAAGAATAGTGCGGCATCGCCTCTTCGCCACCTCTTCGCAGACGTCTTTGCAGGCGCATGCTCTCGGCCGGCTGGCGGCTTGCGCAGCAGAAAGCCAAGATTGAGCCCGTATGCGGCGGTACGATGGCACGTTTTCGCATGCCCACACTGATATCTCCGTCTCGCGGCGGATCCGTTCATGGCTGCTTGCTCACGTGCACGCCATATTTTTTGCTCCAGTTTACCGGCGAAACCCCGAGTATGCCGAGCGAACACCCTATCAGCCGGCGATGCACGATGCGAATCACACGCACGCACATCGACTCTGCTATTCTGCTTCTTGCTGACAAATGTCAACAAAAAGCAACCATCGCTGCGGAATTTTTTTGCGAGGTGTATCGTCATGTCTCCTGCAACGGCATCTCGAAGAAACGAAAGCGTATGCGCTCGCTTGCATCGGGATCAAAAAATCCCGGCCTTGCCCTGAGTAAGATACCCTCTGGGACAGGAAACGTTGAGCAAGTCGAGCTCTCCCGCTTTAAGCCGCGGCAAGTCTTGCACGACATCAAGAAACCGCGCGGCTTCCCGCGCACTGATGATGCCTTCCGTCAAAGAGTGAAACTTGCGGATATAGTCCTCGCGCTGGAACGGACGAGCACCCAGCGGGTGCGCGTTGGCAACGGCAATTTCGTCTTCGATCCGGGTTCCGTCGTTGAGAATAATCTCCACCCGTCCGCCGAAAGCTTTTTCTCTCGGGTCGACGGCGTGATAACGGCGCGTCCATTCCGGGTCTTCGCGCGTTTCGATCTTATGCCAGAGCGCGATCGTGTCCGGACGGTGCGCGCGGGCGGGGGTGTAACTTTCGATGTGGTGCCAACGCCCGTCCTGCAGAGCCACCGCAAAAATATACATAATAGAGTGATCCAGAGTTTCGCGGCTGGCATCGGGATCCATCTTTTGCGGATCGTTTGACCCGGTCCCGATAACGTAATGGGTGTGATGGGAAGTATGGATGATGATGTGTTGCACTGCAGAAAGATCGGGGATTTTCTCCCGCATGCGAAAAGCAAGATCGATCAGCGCCTGTGCTTGGTATTCGGCGGAATGCTCTTTGGTATAGCTGTCCATGATGGCGCGTTTGGGTTCGCCCGGAGCAGGAAGCGGAACTTGGTAGTATGCTTCCGGTCCGTCCAATAGCCAGGCGATGACGGAATCTTCGCCTTCATAGATCGGGCTTGGCGCGCCTTCACCGCGCATGGCGCGATCGACTGCTTCCACCGCAAGCTTGCCGGCATGCGCCGGGGCAAAAGCTTTCCAAGAACTGATTTCTCCTTTGCGCGATTGCCGCGTCGTGAAGCTGACATGCACCGCCTGCTGCACGGCCTGATAAATGATCTCCGTGGGCAGACGCAGCAATGTGCCGATCCCGGCTGCTTGCGCCGGACAAAGATGCGCGATGTGGTCGATCCGGTGCTTATGCAGGCAGATCGCGCGCACCAAGTCGATTTGTATTTCGTAGCCGGTCGCGATGCCGCGAATGAGATCGCGTCCCGAGCGCTCCATACTTTGTGCCACCGCGAGAATAGGGGGGATGTTGTCGCCGGGGTGCGAGTAATCTGCCGCCAAAAACGTATCGTGCATATCGAGCTCGCGCACGGCGGTACCGTTGGCCCATGCGGCCCACTCCGGGCTGACGTGCCTGTTTGTCGCAACCCCGAAGACCGTAGCCCCTCCGCCCCGACGAGGATGCGCAAGAGCCATATCTCTTGCACTGATCACAGGCCGCCGATTAATGGCAGCAATCGCAACGCCGGCATTGTCGATGATCCGGTTGATGATCATCTCCGTCACATCGCGTTCGACGGGGACACGATCCGCCGCGACAGACGCGATTTTCCAGGCCAATTGGTTTTCGCGCGACAGGTTGGCTTTGGAAGGGTAAACTTTAACCTCGTGCATCAACATGCGTTCTTCCTCTGAATATCTTTCATTGCTCCGCTTTCGTGATGAAGCGCAGGATGCCGCCTTGGTAGGGTGAGACGAGAGGAACCACAAGCAGCGACAGACACATCGCTGCTTTCGCAGGCGCGCGAGATGACCCCCGCAAGGTGTGCTTCCCCCGACGGCTGCCCGTACCGGGCTCTCTGCGAATAACCTGCCCCGGCGGCTGGTCGCGGCCGCAACCATGCCCCTCGGCAAATTTCCAGTCGCTCCCGGCGTGAGGCGAAGGGGGGTGCTACAGGGTGAATTCCGCAGAAATTCCGGATAAAAATGTCGTTGCCGCCGGTCCCGATGCCGCGGATTTTGTCCACCTTCCTCGGGTAGCGGGAGATGTTACAAAAAGATGGCAGCCGATGCTTCATACCAAAACGACATGGAAACAAAAAATTTTTGAAAATCAATTGATTAACCTGATGCTTCATGATTGGGCAAAACGAGCGAAGGCGGCTTCCCACCAAGCTTCGACGACGTTCTCCTAGCCTTGATCCACAAAGTTATCCACAGGAATGGTGGATGGATTGATCCCAAGCCCTACTTTCCGCCCGCCCCTTGAGCTTGCGGGTTGGGGAACCTATGCCATGGGTCATGGATGAAGCTCAGGCATCACCGTCCCCTCCGCTCACGATCGAGCCCGAAATGAGAGGGGCCCAGGTTATCGAAGCGGCACTCCATACATTGCCGGAGACGCCGGGGGTGTATCGGATGCTGAATGCCAAGGGAGAGGCGCTTTATGTCGGCAAGGCGCGCAGCTTAAAAAAGCGCGTTTCCGCTTACACCCAACCGGCACGTTTGCCCGAGCGCCTGCGGCGCATGGTCTTCGAGACCGCTTCACTGGAAATCATCACCACGCATACCGAGGCGGAAGCGCTGCTTTTAGAGGCAAATCTGATCAAGCGCCTGAAGCCCCGCTTCAATATCGTATTGCGCGACGACAAATCCTATCCTTGGCTGATGCTGACCGAAGACCATCCGTTTCCGCAAATTGCCAAGCATCGCGGCGCACAAGTGCGGAAAGGGAGTTATTTCGGCCCGTTTGCCTCCGCCTGGGCGGTGAATCAAACCGTAACCGCGATGCAGCGCATTTTTCTTTTGCGCTCTTGCTCGGACACCGTATTTGCGAACCGCAGCCGGCCGTGCCTTCTCTATCAAATTCGCCGTTGCTCGGCGCCTTGCGTGGGTTACATCAGCCAAGCCGATTACGCCGGCTTGGTTGCGCAAGCCAAAGCATTTTTAAGCGGTCGGAGTGCAGCGTTGCAGCAAGAGCTTGCCGCCGAAATGGAGCGTGCGGCCGAAAACCTAGAATTTGAGCGCGCGGCGCGGTTGCGTGATCGGATTCGGGCACTGACCCATGTGCAAGGAAGCGGCGTGGCGAATCTCGCAAGCGTGCAAGATGCCGACGTGATTGCCGCCTGGCAAAGCGCCGGACAAACCTGCATTCAGGTGTTTTTCATCCGCGGCGGGCGCAACTATGGAAACCGTGCGCATTTTCCAAGCCATGCGCGTAGCCAAGAGCCGGCCGATGTGCTCTCCGCTTTTATTGCGCAGTTTTATGACGACAAGGTTCCCCCGCCCGTCGTGTTATTGAACCATAAGCTTCCCGAACAAACCTTGATCGCAGAGGCCCTTTCGCTCAAAGCCGGCCGCCGCGTGCGTATCCTCGTCCCTTCTCGAGGAGAAAAGCGCGCCGTGGTGCAGCATGCCGAGATCAATGCGCGCGAAGCGCTGGAGCGCAAACTCGCCGAGGCAACGGGCCAAGCCGAGTTGCTGGCCGGCGTTGCGCGTCTGTTCGGCATGCCTCACCCGCCGCAACGCATCGAAGTTTACGACAACAGCCACATCATGGGGGCCAATCCCTATGGCGTTATGATTGTCGCCGGGCCCGAAGGCTTCGTGAAATCCGGTTATCGGAAATTCGCCATTCGCGGCCCCCTGCAGCCGGGCGATGATTTCGGCATGCTGCGGGAGGTTTTTCAGAGGCGTTTTTCCCGGGCATTGCGAGAGAAGACCGAAACGCCGGATGCCGTCGCGTGGCCGGATCTGGTTTTGATTGATGGAGGGGCAGGGCAGCTTTCTGCCGCCAGCGCCGTTCTCGAAGAACTCGGCATCACCGATTTGCCTTTGGTTGCCATCGCGAAGGGGCCGGACCGCGATGCCGGGCGGGAATGGTTTCACATGCATGGACGCGCCCCCTTTCAGCTTCCTCCGCGTGATCCCGTGCTTTATTACTTGCAGCGGCTGAGAGACGAGGCACATCGTTTTGCTATTACCGCGCACCGCGCAGGCCGTAGCCGCCAGCTGACCGAAAGCGAGCTTGACGAAATACCGGGTATCGGCGCGGCCCGGAAGCGCGCTCTCTTGCATCATTTCGGCTCGGCGCGTGGGGTCAAACAGGCGGGCCTTGCCGATCTTGAAGCAACGCCGGGCATCAGCCATGAAATTGCCCGGCGCGTGTATGCCCACTTTCATCCCGGCGCACGGCTGGATCATACGAGATAACCAAATTTTCTCGTAGCTGCTGGCTGACCGCGCGCGGAAAACGTCTTACTCTATAGGTCATGCCAGTGAGCCTGCCGAACTTTCTTACTCTCTCTAGGATTGCCGCAATTCCGATTTTGGTGGGTTTGGTTGCCATGGGCGAACCAGCGACCAATCTCGCCGCATGCGTGCTGTTCAGCGTTGCCGCCATTACCGATTATTTGGATGGAAAGCTCGCCCGTCAGTGGCGGCAAAGCTCCGATTTCGGCCGAATGCTCGACCCGATCGCCGATAAACTTCTGGTTGGGGCCGCGTTGATGATGCTCGTCGGCAAAGCGCGGCTGTCTGCGCTTGGGATCTATCCTGCGATCGTCATTATGCTGCGGGAAATCTTGGTGAGCGGCTTGCGCGAGTATCTTGCCGGCGTGCGTGTGGGATTGCCGGTGACCCGGCTTGCCAAATGGAAGACCGGCGTACAGATGGTTGCCTTGGCCACACTCTTGGCCGGAAACAGCTCCGCAGAGCTGCTTGGGCTTACCCGGTTGCCGCTGTCCGCGATCGGAGAAGCCTTGTTGTGGCTTGCGGCGGTTCTTACGCTCCTGACCGGCTGGGATTACTTGACTGCAGGGTTACGCCACGCGGGGGCACCAACCGGCCCCGGTGTGGCTCGGCGCCCATGAGAACACGAAAGTGTTGCTGTTGAGAGGATGCCGGCAACGATGAGGGTCTTGGGCGTTGTCGGCTGGTCCGGCAGCGGAAAAACCACGCTGGTGAGCGGGATCCTGCCGCTGCTGCGCGCCCGCGGCGTCAGCGTTTCGACCGTGAAGCACGCGCACAAGGGCTTCGATATCGATCGGCCGGGCAAAGACAGCTATCGTCACCGTGAAGCCGGCGCGCACGAGGTGATGGTGGTCAGTGCCCGGCGATTCGCGCTGATGTCCGAATTGCCCTGCGAAGACTTTCCTCTTCCCCGTCTGTTGCGTCGCATGGCGCCGGTGGATTTGGTCCTCGTCGAGGGTTTCAAAAGCTACCCTTTCACCAAGCTGGAGGTTTATCGGCCAAGCCTCGGCAAACCGCCAATTTGGCCGGCAGAACCGGAGGTGATTGCGGTGGCAACCGACGAAAAGTTGACGGAGTGCAACCGCACGGTGCTCGACCTCAATGCTCACATTTCCGTTACGGAATGGGTCCTGGCGCGGTTTGCCTCGTTTACGGAGCTCGCCGCGTTGCTTTCCGGAACTTGAGTAGGCCGTCCATACTTGGCAAAGTGCAAACGACTTTGCCATCGCTTTATGGGGAACCATCTCAATGCGCCGCTGCGCCATGCTGGTCTTGCCACTGATCTTAAGCGGCTGCGGTTTTGGCGACTTTATGTCGGACACACATGGGCTTCACGCCAATCCGAACCTGCCGCTGGGAGCGAGCGAAAATATCGAGCGCGCGCGCGGTCTCCCGACCCTGGAAGAACCGTTGGAGCCGGAGCCCGGAAATGTATGGCCGGGCCCGATCAAACCGCCGCCGATGATGGGAGAGTTGCAGCCCCTGGAGAAGCTTTCCCCTTCCTACCAGTTGCCTCCTATGCAAATGCCGCCGTTGCAGAACCCCAAAACCGCTCCCGGCCGACCCGGCGGGCAGCCGAAAGGCGGGGCAGCTCCTTCTCCAGGCGTGAGCAGCTCGAATATCCCACCGGGGGCGATCGTGATCCCGAACGGCGACGGAACGAGTACCGTGATCTTGCCGGACGGTACGATTCGAACCATCACCACCCCGCCGGCAAAACAGGGCGCCGCGAAACCTGCAGCGCCCTCGACACCGCCGCCATCGATGTCACCACAGCCAACGCCGCCGCCTCAGTAAGTTTCCATGGTTGTGAAGCCGGTTCATATTCTTTATTTTGCTTGGCTGCGCGAGCGGGTCGGCGTGGCGGAAGAAACGGTTGTTCTGCCGGACGAGGTGCGTAACGTCGGCGATCTCATCAGCTGGTTGCGACGACGCGGGGACGGCTATGCCAGGGCTTTTGCAGACACAGCCCCGGTGCGGTGTGCGGTGAACCAAACTTTCGCCGATTTTTCCGCCGCCGTGGCGCCGGGCGATGAAGTGGCTTTCTTTCCCCCAGTAACGGGCGGCTAGGATGGCACGGGTAGCTGTTCAAGAAGCAACGTTTGATGTCAGCAAGGAGATTGCCGGGCTTTATGCCGGCCGTGGCGATATCGGCGGAATCGGCTGCTTTGTCGGCATTGTGCGGGAATATGCCGAAGGGCGGCGTCTTGAAGCCATGACGCTCGAGCACTATCCGGCGATGACCCATACCGCGATCGCCCGCATCGCGGCGGAAGCGGAACAGCGCTGGAATTTGCTTGGCTGCACGGTGATTCACCGAGTGGGCCGGCTGCGACCGGGCGAACCGATTGTTCTGGTGCTCGCCGCCGCGGCCCATCGCGCAGCTGCCTTGGAGGCGACGGCCTTTTTGATTGACTGGCTGAAAACCAAGGCTCCTTTCTGGAAAAAGGAAACCTACGCGGATGGCGGGGAGGCGTGGGTTGAAGCCCGCGCCAGCGATGAAGCCTCGGCGCTGCGTTGGGTGAAACAAAGCCAGGCGGAACCAACGGCCGGCTGAAATGGCAAGATGTGCGCCAAGCCAGGCGCATCGCGTTAACGGGCGAGATATCCGCCATCGACCGCAAGGGTGTGGCCGGTGATCATGCCGGCAGCCGGGCTTGCCAAAAACAGAACCGCGGCCGCAATATCTTCAGGCTCGGCAATGCGGCGCAAGGGCATGGTATCGAGCAGCTGCGCCACGGTGGCCTGATCGCTCAAGAGACCCGCCGTCAGCGGGGTGCGAACCCAGGTCGGCGCCACCGCGTTCACGCGGATCCCAAGCGGCGCCCACTCGACCGCGTGAGCGCGCGTGAGATTAACCACTCCGCCTTTGCTCGCGTGATAGGCCGGGTTCGGATAGAACCCACCCGAAAGCCCCATGATAGAGGCAATGTTCACGATGGCACCTCCGCCGCGACGCTGCATCGCGCGCACCGCCGCACGGGAACAGAAAAACACGCCGGAGAGATTGATATCGATCACCCGTTGCCACTCTTCGCGCGTGAGCTCCAGGGAGGGGCGTCGTAAAGCGATGCCGGCATTGTTCACCAAAATGTCGATACCGCCGAGTTCCTTGGCAATTTGGTCAAAGACGGCATTGACCTGCTCTTCCTTTGCGACATCCAAGGCATAAGGGCGGGCGCGGCTTGGTCCGAGCTTTGCCGAAATCTGTGCAGCCGCCGCCGAATCAATATCGGTAACGGCGACAACAGCGCCGGCTTCTGCGAAAAATTGGGCGCATGCCGCGCCGATACCGCTTCCGGCTCCGGTCACAACAGCGATTTTTCCGCCAAGATCCCAAAGCGATTGTAAGGCCATCGTCTCCTCTCCGTGCGGTGCGCGTCCTGTGATGATATGCTACTCGGCCCGTGCCGTGGGGTCTAGCGCGAGACGCGCGCTTACTGCGCGGAATAATCGGTGACCTGCCGCGGCGTTGGCAAATCCTGCACCGACCAGCCGCCTCCAAGTGCCTCGAAAAGGCGCACGCTGGCCTGCAATTGCTGTTGCGCAATGATGATGGCTTGGAGTTCCGCCCCAAGCGCTTCGGTTTCCGCGACGTTTACGTCCAAGTAGTTGCTGGCGCCCTCGATGAAGGAATCGGTGGCCAATCGGGTATAATGCTCCGCATCGGCGGCGGTTGCTTTCTGTTGTTGCAAAGCAACGGCAAGGTTGTTGAGCAGCGACATTTCGTCTTCCACTTGCTGGAACGCGGCCAAGACGGTTGCGCGATATTGCGCGGCTGTGGCGCGATATTGCGCGTAGGCGCCGGCCAGTTCGGCATGTCGCAGACCGCCCTCGAAGAGCGGCAAAATATAATTCGGCCCGACGGTCCAGAAACTGAGGGGCAGGCTGATCAAATTCGCCGCACCGCTGTTCTCAAATCCGCCTATGGCAGTAAGCGTCAAGGCCGGGAAGAACGCCGAGCGTGCGACCCCGATTTGCTGGTTTGCCGCAGCCACGGCACGTTCCGCGGCAACGATGTCGGGCCTTCTCTGCAACAACGTAGAGGGCACCCCGGTTGGAATAACCGGCACCTGCGGCAGCACCGGAGATGGCGGAATACTGAAGCTCGATGCCGGTTCGCCCACGAGGGATGCAATAGCGTGTTCGATCAGCGTGCGTTGCGCAATGGTCTGTGTTCTGAGCGCGGTTGCCCCGTCATAGAGATACTGTGCCTGAGCAAGGTCGATCCCCGAGGCGATTTTGCCCTCGAAGCGGTCGCGTACCAGCCGCAAGTTGCTGGCATAAGCGGTGACCGTATCGTTGAGCAACTTGATTTGCGCGTCGTAGCTACGGAGAACGATGTAGTCGTTCACGAGGTTTGCCTGCAGACTGAGCTGGACATTCGCAAGATCCGCCGCGGTTGCCTGCGCGCTTGCTTGCGCCGAAGCAATCCGGTTATGGATTTGGTTCCAGAGGTCAAACTCATAGGTTGATTGTAAGGCCAGAACGTTATCCCCGTACTGGTTCGGAAATATGCCCGGTATGCGCAGCGGCCGCTTTTGCGATTGCTGAATCGAGTAGTTCCATCCGGAGCCGATAAAAAAGGGAAACAGATTGGCGTTGACCTGTGCGACATAAGCGCGTGCCGCATCGTAGTTTGCCACCGCCGCGGAGAGCGTCGGGTTCGCAACGTTCAGCCTTGCCACGAGCCGATTGAGCAGAGGATCGTGATAGGCCTCCCACCACGGGCCGCGGGGAAGTGTGTCCATCGGGGTTGCCGGCTGAAACGGCCCAGCACTGGCGTAAGAGGCGGGAATGGGGGTGAGCAGGGCAGGCGGATCGTATTTCGGCGCGAGATCACACCCGTTGAGGAAAAGCGCCAAAAAGCCAAATAAGGTGAGATGAGCCGCACGGCCCTTTTGCTTCCCAAAACCCAATCCTTTCACTTATTTGCCTCAAAAAATTGCGGATGGTTACGTTGCGCAACGGGAAATTTCTCGCCTTGTTGATTTTGCACGTGCACAAGATCGCCATCGGATATCGAATCGGGAGGGCTGTCGATCACCCGGTCATTCGGGTTGAGACCGGCAACGATTTGCACGGTGGCGCCCATATCCAAGCCCACCCGAACACTTTTTAAAACCACGTGATTTGTCGGGTCGAGCGTGGCGACCTGTAGGCCGTGCTTCTGAAAGAGCAATGCACTCACGGGCACCCGATACGCGTTCGGCACCGGCGGAAGGAGGAAATGTACTTCTGCATAGGTGCCCGGTTGCAACTCCCCGGTCGGGTTCGGTGCGTGCAGTTCCACCAAAAGCGTGCGGGATGTGGGGTTGATGGATTCCGCAGTCGTCGCGAGCACGGCAGGAAAAGTGCGGCCCGGATACTGCGGCAAATGGAGCTCGGCTTTCAGCCCGACTTTGGTTTGCGCCACGTAAGGCTGAGGCACGCGCACGTAAACGCGCATTTCGTGTATATCCGCCACTTCAAACAAAACGCGCTTCGTGCTGCCGCTGCCGACGGAGATCAAATCGCCCACATCCGTCCGCCGTGCGGTCACCACGCCATCAAAGGGCGCAATGAGCCGCTTGAAGCTCTCCAGTGCGGCGAGATATCCCACCTTCGCTTCCGCTGCCTTTGTTGCGGCGTGCTTGGCTGCCTGGTCTTGGACATTGACATCGGTTGCCTGCTGCGACACGGCCGTTGTTGCCACCAGGCGTTTCCAGCGTTGCGCCGTGATATCGGCCAGTTTTTCGTCCGCCTGGGCCTTTGCCAGATCCGCCTTTGCCTGCTGATACTGCTGATCGAGATCTGGAGCATCGATCTCTCCGAGCAAATCGCCCGCTTTCACCCGCGCGCCGATATCCGTATACCACATCTTGAGGTAGCCGTTTACGCGGGCATAAATCGGCGCCAAATACCAGGCTTCGATATCTCCGGGCAGAACCAGCTCGACGGGCTTGGTATCGGGCTCCACATGCGCAAGCGCGACGGTCGGGATCGCGGCCTCGTTGGTTGCCTTTATCAAGGCACGCTCGTTGGTAAATCGCTGCCGGATCCCCTGGGCCGCAATGGCGGCAGCACCAAGCAGCAAAAGCACGCCGAACATGCGCAATCGACGCGAACGGTGCTGTTGCGATGGCGGGAGGCGTGAGTTCATTATGATCTCCGGCGTAACCGATATGCTTAAGCGCCGAGGTCCGGTCGTGGACGAAGCCAGGGCGGTTCAGTTTGTCCTCTCAGGCCTGCAGACCGGCTCATCCTGCGATCCTTTCCCCTCGCCGATGCGGACTTGCGCTGGGCGCTCCATAACGATGCAAGCACGACAATCTCCTCCGCCCTTCCAAGGCCGGCTTCCCTTTATCCCCACCAAAGCCGCTACTCAAGCCAAAGTTCATAATGTTTCCTTCAAGATCCGAGGCGCCTCGCGGCCGAACGAGGAAAAGGCGGCTGCCTGCTCGGTAGCGGGGAAGCAGAGAATTTTCACCAGGCAGCCCGGTTCGGCGTCGAGAATCTGAAGTGAGAAGCCGTGGAGTTTGATGATTGCCGCTACCAGGCTGAGGCCCAGGCCGCTGCCTTCGATATGGCGGCTCCGATCGGAACGATGAAAGCGTTTGAGCACCGCCTCGCGCTCGGCGGGAGCGATGCCCGGCCCCGTATCGCGCACCCACAAAACCGGGCCGTTTGGGGAAGCTTCTACCCCAAGTTGAATCATGCCGCCGCCGGGGGTGAACTTGATGGCGTTCCCCACCAGATTGGCAACCGCTTCGATCAGCAGATCGTGATCGCCCAACACCGGCGCCACCTCGGAGCTCACGGCTTCAAAATCCAGATTTTTTTCTTCCGCGATCGGGCCGTACAACTCGGCGATCTCGCCGACCACGCTTGCCAGGCGGACGGGGGCGAAGGCGCTTCGCCTCCTGCCGCTCTCGATTTCGCTAATCCGGAGCAGGGCGGTGATAATGGCAAGCGCTTGATCAAGCCCGATAATCGCCCGATCGATGGCCGCCTGCAGGGCCGTGTGATTTTCTGCGGTGTCGCGGCTCCGTTCCAGCCGCGCCCGCACACGCGAGAGCGGGGTGCGGAGGTCGTGCGCAATGTTTTCCCCTACGCCTTTGACTTCATCGATCAGCCTGGAAATCTCAGCCAACATGCGGTTGACGCTAATGGCCAATTGATCAAGCTCATCGCCGGTTCCGCGGGTCGGCAGGCGTTCGTTCAAGTGGCCGGCCATGATCCGCTCGATGCTTTCGTGCATGATGCGGATGCGACGCATCGCCCGAAGGCTGAGAAAGGTTCCGGTCACGATCGCCAAAACCAAGCCGGGCGCCACACCCCATTCAAGCCCCTGCAAGACGGTCGCACGCAACTCCGCCAACTCGGTCACATCGCGAGCGAGCACAAGCAGCTTGCCGTCGGGAAACCGCTTTGCCACCGCACGGACGGAAGCAGAGCTCTCCCCTTGCGGCGAGGAATAGAAAAGTGTCACCCCGTAAGCCTTGCCGTCGCCCGGCAAACCGGCAGGGTAGCGATCGAAATTCCCGCTCAGAAGATGTTTTTCCCGGTCAAAAAGCGCCGCGAAAGCGAGACGATGCAAACCATGGGTGAGCCGATGCGTGACCAGCCATTGCAGCTCGTCGGATCGGTCCTGAGCGGCCAAATCGGCTTCTTGCATCAAGAACCGGTCGATTCGGGCCGTTTCCGCAAGCGCCGTCTGCCAATAGATAAATAAAAACAAAGGCAAAGTGGAAAGCGCAAACGCCGCGCCAAAGGCCAACGCCAAGCGGAACGCGGCGGTTCGAGTCAGTTCGGCCAATCGCAGCCCAAGACGGACGCTTCTGCCGGCCGCTGCTGCGGCGCTTGGGGTGGTGATATCGTTGTCCATTGCTGCCTGTCGGCGCCACCTGCTCTATGAAACAGCCTTTAATGGTTCAAGGCCACGCTATTTCTTATATTGTGCTCGATATCGTTCATTTTGGCTTGAAATCAACCGAGGCGCGAGCGTTCGGTTTTTCTCAAGAGAGGGCGCAATGGGAACGCCGCAGACGGAAGCAATGGGATTATCGCGAGGCGCTCGGCAGGCGCGCGTTCTGTTGGTGGAAGACGATAGGGAGCTCGCCGAAGAAATCCAAAATGATCTGACTCTTCGCGGCTATTCGGTACGCCACGCGGCCACCGGCCCCGAAGGCCTTGCGGAAGCGAGCCGGCACAGCTTTGAGCTTCTGATCATCGATCGCATGTTACCCGAATTGGACGGGCTTAGCATCATTGAAACGCTCCGCAGCGAAGGCGTTGCCACCCCGGTTTTGGTGCTCAGCGCCTTGGACGCCGTGGATGATCGGGTTCGCGGGTTGAAGGCCGGGGGAGATGATTACCTCTGCAAGCCGTTCGCATTTGCCGAGCTTGCGGCTCGGGCGGAGGCGCTGCTCCGCAGGCCGCAGCAAGGCCGCGAGACGATCCTGAAAGTGGGACCGCTGAAGCTTGATCTGATTACGCGCGAGGCATGGCGTGGAGAGCGCGCGATTGAGCTGTTGCCGACCGAATTTAAGATTCTTGCTTACTTGATGCGGCGGGCAGGAACTGTGGTTACGCGCGATATGATGCTGGAAGATGTGTGGCATTATCGGTTTCTGCCTCAGACCAATGTGGTGGATGTCCATATCGGGAAACTGCGCCGCAAAATCGATGCGCCGGACGAAGAGCCGATGCTGCTTTCCATCCGGGGCGCCGGTTTCATGCTGCGCGACCCGGGCTGAGGCGATCCTCGCGCCGGCTTCCGGCCGGGCCTAGGCGCCGCCGAAAGGCAGATGCGAGATCCGTCTGCAATAAGTGCAGCCGCTTTGCATATTTTGCCAGTTTTCTTTGCAACAATTGTCGCGTTGTTAGCAAGAAGCCGATCAACTCGGCAGAATTTGCAATTTCGCCGTCATACTCCGCGGTATAATATTCGGCTCTTGGATTTTGCCTAACGCCAAGGAGAGAACGGATCGGGATCCTTGGTGCGTGTTCTCATTGGCTTAGTCATTTGCTTTATCGTCGACGGAATGTAATGCCGCCTGCTCGCGGTCAAGTCAGTGTGGAACACGAAATCTTGCCGAGGTTGCGTTTTACGTCGTCTTTTGCACACGGACAGTCAGCTCCTGCCGGAGGTTGCATCCGATCCGCGGAATGCGTTTCATGCTGTGGGCGCCATGCGGAAGCCATGGCGCAGCAAAGAGTAAAGGGAGAGAGGGCTAGTCTCGGGCCTAGCGGTTCGCTAACATAGCTTTGCGTCCAAGATCCATGTTCATCGACCCGGAAATGAGAGGGACACCGCGTCCCCCTTCCTCGCCTGCAACACCGCACATTCCAAGGGCGGTTGCAGTCTCGGGCCTATTGCATGTGGTCATTATCGGGTTGGCTACGGTGCTGATGCGGAACGTTATCGAAACAGCGCCGGTGCCGCTGCCTTCATTCCCGATTGTCTTTTCTTTGCCTCAGGCTCCGCCCACGCCCAATCTTCCGGCGCTTGAACCGGTTTCGCCGGCTGCCGTGGCGCCTGCCGTTCCGCCGCCGCCGGATGAGGCAGCGCCGGCTTCCCCTTCCGCAGCCCCGAATTCGCCGCCGCCGCAAGTGCCCGCTGCCGCGGAGCCTTTGGCACTTGCGACGGCAACGGCTCCCACGCTGAAACCGCGGCCCGAGCCTTTAGCGCCGACGATCGAAGCCAAAGAGCCGCCCAAACAGAAAACGCCTCCGCCACGGGCGAGGGCGAAACCGGTTCCGGATCATCCCCCCGTGCTCAGGCGGCCCGACCCGACACCTTCGGCGCCCACGACCTCCGCGCCGCAACTGGCCGCCGCATCGCCGGTGATGGCCCCGGCGGAGCTTATTCCGCCGCGGCCGCTTCAAGAAGCGGCCGGCAATCGCAAACCGGAATATCCGCAAGCCGCCTTGCGGCGGCATATTCAAGGTGTGGTGCGCCTGCTTGTGGACGTAACCGCCGATGGGCGGGCCGAAAGCGTGAATATTCTGAAAAGCAGCGGCAACGAGATGCTAGACGCTTCGGCGGTGGAAGCCGTCCGCTCCTGGCGCTTTTTGCCCGCAACCCGCGGGGGAAAGCCGGTTCCAGGCAAGGCCGAGGTGCCGATTCGCTTTATACTGAGCGAGTAGGACGAGAAGGAAGCGGCATTACCTCCGGCTCTTGCAGCGCATAACGAACCAGGCCGGCAATGGATCGCACCTTGAGTTTGTCTTTCAGCTGCGCGCAAGCATTGGCCACCGTTCGGTAACTCACGCCAAGGGCTGCGGCAATTTCCGAGAGCGTTTTGCCTTCGGACAGCAAGGCGAGAACCTCGCGCTCCCGCGGCGAAAGCAAATGCCCTTTGGAGCCGCCACCCCCGAGTTTCTGCAAGGCAAGTTTCTCGGCCACCTTATGGCCCAGATGGATTTCGTGCTTCAACACCCTCTCGATCGCGACGAAAAGCATCTCCGGGTCGTCGTTCTTGCTCACATAGCCTTTCGCGCCTGCCTCCAGAGCCCGTGCCACAAAAGCCGGATCCTCATACATGCTGAACACCAACACCGGGACGGCAGGCTGCAGTGCGGAAAGATTCCGCAAGACGTCGAAACCCGAACCATCAGGCAAATTGAGATCGAGGATAATCACGTCCGGCCGATGCTGGGCCGCCAATTGCACCGCTTCAGCAGCCGTTTTCCCCTCAGTCACGCGAACATCCTCGCGCTCTTCGAGAAGCCGCCGGCAACCTGCCCGCACGATGGGATGATCGTCAATCAACAGCACATGGATCATTTTGCATCTGCCATCATTTGGCTTTCGGCCAGCGGGAGCGTGATTGTCACAAGCGTCCCCCCCGAAGAACCTCTGGCCAACGAGAGCTCGCCGCCCAAGGCCCGGGCGCGTTCTTGCATGCCCATGAGCCCGAACCCCGGCCTTTGCTCGGGCAGAATACCACACCCGTCGTCTTCGACGGAAACGACAAGCGCCCCTGGGGTGGTGAAAGACAGACGCACCATAACGGTGCGGGCCTTGGCATGGCGGACGGCATTGGTGAGGCATTCCTGGACAATCCGAAAAACCCCAAGAGCCGCGCGCTCTTGCAAATGCAAAGGCTGGGCCGGCAATTCCAGGATAAACCCGATCTCCGGCGACCGTTCTTCGAAGCTCTGAACCAATTGGCGCAAGGCCTCGGCGAGACCCATCTGTTCCAGGATCAGCGGGCGCAGGCGCTCCAAGAGCCGCGAAGTGCTGCGTTGCATGGTATCGGCCAGCATTCCGATGGCCTCCGCCCGTTCAACCATTTTTACCCCCTCTTTTCCCATTTTTGCGGCAAGGCGAAGCAGCGAGGCGACTTCCGCGCGGATCGCAAACAGCGAGGGGCCGAATTCCTCGTGCAGCTCGCGAGCGATATCTTTGCGTTCGGCTTCCTGCACGAGCATCAGCCGTTCGATCAGACGGTGGTTGGCCTCGCTGAGCTCACGAAGCGCGCGCGCCAGGTTATCAAACCGTTGCGCAATCGGTCGAAGTTCGGCCAAGCGCACGGGTGGGCGGATGCTTTCGAACCGTCCGCGCTCCAGAGCTTCGAGTCCCTTGGCCAAATCGGCCAGCGGACGCAGCGCCATGCCGCTGGTCCAACGCAACAAGGCCACGATGGCAATGCCGAGCAAGCAAAGCAGCATGGCGAGGAATTTCCACTCAGCCCAAATTTCTGCGATTTCGTCGATGGGGTTGGAGATGACGTCCACCGCGCCGATGATCCGCCCCTCTCGCTTCAGAGGGATCACGGCAAAGCGTGGGGGCGGCGCGACCAGGCGCACGAACCAATGCGGCACGCGCCCGCCATTCGCGCCGGCGAGCTCTGCCAGAGGATCAACATCCGTAGGGTGGGCATCCACGGCGGAGAGAGGACGCACGAAAAGCTTGACATGGCGCAGGGGAGGAAGGTCGGAGGCCAATTTTTGCAGCAAAGCACGATCATCGGGTAGCGGGCCGATTTCGCGCAACGTCCGGCTTACCAAGAGTTCGGCCAGCCGCATACCGGGGCCGGCTTCGGCTGCAACCCGCATACGGGTGGTGTGCAAGACAAACGCGAGCGTTGCCACAAGGGCAGCGAGGACAACCACGCTGGGGATGACGAACAATCGCGCGCGCAACGAGAGCATGAACATTCCCACTCCCTCGGGCAGGCACCGGTTCTCGCCCGAAGCTTATACAGCATTTGCCTCTATCCTATCTTCGCCGCTCTGTCGAAAAGGAGGGGGGAGCAGAGCCCAGGCCTGCCGCATCGCCGCGGGGGCTTCGGGCGGTGCCGCAGCCGCGATGGCCGGCATATGGGGCTGAGGTGGCCTTGGAACGGGCGCGTGGGAAAAATGCGGAACCCGAGGGTAAAAGTTGCAGAGCTTTGCGGATAATCCTGCCAAGGCTCCGGCAGTCATTGCACTTGACGCATGATTGCTGAAGTTTAATCAAACTCCGCCAAAAGAACGCGAAAGGAGCAGGAAATGTCCGCCCCCGGCGGCTTTGGGAGAATTTCTTCGAGTATTTGCGCTGTTCTTCGCCCCGTGCTGATCGTGTTTGGATGTCTGCTTGCGGCAAAAGCAGCCGCGCAGGCGCCAAGCGGGTCGGAAAGCGGAGCAGAAAGCACCGGCGGGCCGGGCAACCCGGTGGTAACCGCCCCGGAAGGCACCGCAACCTTACCGGAAACGCAGGTTTTCGGCGCTGCTCCGGTGCTTGGCTCCGGTATCGACCGGAACTTGATTCCGGGCGAGACGCAAGTTCTGAACAGCCGCGACATCAGCATTGATGCGACGCCCAATTACCTGCGCCAATTGAACGATCAGGTGCCCGGTGTTTCTTTCACCAACGCCGCCTCCAATCCCTTCCAGCCGGATATTTTCTATCACGGGTTTGAGGCCTCGCCGCTCATGGGCACGCCGGTCGGGCTTGCGGTTTATGTGAACGGCGTACGTTTTAATCAGCCGTTCGGCGATAATGTGAACTGGGACCTCCTCCCATCCATCGCGATCGATCGCATGGAGCTTCAGAATACCAACCCTGTTTTCGGCCTCAATGCCCTCGGCGGAGCACTTGCGGTCCAGTTGAAGAACGGTTTTGATTTTCAAGGCGGCAATGTCTACGCCTATGGCGGTTCGTTCGACACTTCGGTGGGGCAGTTCGAATACGGCAAGCAGATCGGAAACGTTGCCGCCTATATCGCGGGCTCTCATACCGATACGGCGGGTTGGCGGGATGATCAGAAATCCTGGCTGCAACAGCTCTACGGCGATATCGGCTGGCGCGGCAGCCGAGGCGAGCTTCATCTCAGCCTCATTGGTGCGGAATCGCGGCTGGATCAACCCGGCGCTGTGCCGGTCGAGCTGCTTAATGTCGATCGCGCTGCGCAATTTACCGGGCCAAACTTCTTTTCCAACAGATACGGAATGGCGGTACTTTCCGCGAATTACGACATCAGCCCCAACACATCGTTGCAAGCCAATGCCTATGTAGAGAATCTGATTCAGCAGGTGAGCAACGGAAACGTTCCCGACGCGGCACCGTGCAGCCCACCTAACGGGTTTCTTTGCGAATCAGGCACGACAAACTTTCTGACAAATATGAGCTTTCAGCCAATTCCCGCTTTTCTGGGCGCCGGTCCGTATTCCCAGCTTAACCTCCAGACCCTCAACACCGACGGCTACGGCGCCGCGGTGCAGCTGACCAACAAGAGCGAGATTTTTAACCGGCCCAATCAATTTCTGATCGGCGCAAGCTGGGATGGCGGATTTTCTCATTTCACGGCCGATACGCTGATCGGCGGGCTTGATCTTGCCAATCGCTTCTTCACCGGGCCGGGGATTGGCATTTATCAGGCGGATCGTTCCATTGCGCCGGTTAATCTCAATGACCACGACAATTACTACGGGCTCTATTTCTTGGACATCTACCAGTTAACCAAAAGGCTTGCGTTTAATCTCTCCGGGCGATGGAATATCGCCTCGGTCGATATGATGGACCATTTGGGAACAGCGCTCAACAGCCAGAACTATTACACACATTTCAATCCGGCGGTGGGCCTTACGTATCAGCTCACGCCGGAAGTCACCACCTACGCAAGCTATGCGGTCTCGAACCGAATCCCCACGCCTGCCGAACTTTCCTGCGCGAGTCCCGCGGCTCCTTGCACGCTCACCAACTTTTTTGTGGGCGATCCGCCGCTCAAGCAAATCATTGCCGGCACGGTACAAGCGGGCGTGAGAGGGCAATTTGTGCCGTATGACGGGGCGAAGTTAGCGTGGGACGTTAGCGCCTACCGCACGCAGGTGACGGACGATATTCTGATGGCTTTCAGCCCGGTGCAAGGATCGGCGTTTTTCCAAAACATTCCGGGCGATCTCCGGCAGGGCGTGGATCTCAACTTCCGGCTTACGTCCGGCCGGCTTACGGCGTGGTTCGGATATTCCTATACCGATGCCCATTTCCAAAATTCCTTTTTTATTTCAAGCCCCAACAACCCGCTTGCCAATGCAGACGGCAACATCTTGGTCACTCCCGGCAAACGCATGCCGAGCATTCCTTGGGATCTCGTCAAACTCGGCGCCGAATATAACGTGACCAAAAAATGGGCGATCGGCACGGAGATGGTCGGAGCGAGCGGGCAATATTTGGTGGGAGATGAGGCGAATCTTACCCCGCCTCTGAGCCCGTATTTCATCGTCGGGCTTAATACCAGCTATCAGGTGACCTCATATCTTCAGCTCTTTGCGCAGCTCGAAAACGCATTCAACGTGCGTTATGCGACCTTCGGTACTTTCTCACCCACAAGCCTGGTGCCCATTGTGCAGGTTCCCGGCGCAAGCAATCCGCGCAGCCTCAGTCCGGCTGCTCCGATTGCCGTTTACGGCGGTGTCCGCGCGAGCTTTTAACCATCCGTCGCTATCGACAAGCCCGGCGGAATGCCGATAATGACATCGGCGCCGCCTCGGCGTCGGGATTCAACAGAACAGACAGGATACAGAGGATGCAAAAATATTTGTTCGCAGCATTGCTGCTCGCGGCGACGGCGTTCAGCTACTCTGCCTATGCAGACGGAGATGCCGCCGCCGGCAAGCAAGTGTTTACCCAATGCACGCTTTGCCATGGGACCAAAAAAGGCGAAAACAAGATCGGCCCCTCATTGTGGGACGTTTATGGCCGGAAATCCGCCAGCGTCGAAGGATATAGTTATTCGGATGCGGTGAAAAAGTTGAACGTCACATGGGATGAGGACACACTGATGAAGTGGCTCGATAACCCATCCGCCATGGCGCCCGGCACTAAGATGGTCTTTCGCCTTCCATCGGAAAAGCAGCGGAAAGACGTTATCGCCTATCTGAAGACGCTGCACTAACATCGGGGAACAAAACCGGTTCAACCGGACGGAGGAGGCGCAACTCCTGCGCAAAAGCATGCGCGGCCTCCGTCCCCGCCCGGCGGTTTGTCGGCGGAATGATGACCTCGGACACGATTCGCGTAGGGCTGCCGGCCAGCATGAGAACCCGATCGGCGAGCGCGGCCGCGTCGAGGAGATCATGGGTGACCAGAAGCCCCGTAGTGGGCCGGCGCTGCCATGCATCCAGCAAGACTTGCCGGCCACGTTCGGCCATACTGGGGTCGAGAGACACGAAGGGCTCATCCAGAAGCACGATATCCGGCCGAATCGCGAAAGCTCTGGCAATAGATGCCCGCCGCGCCATACCGAGCGAGATTTGCGTCGGATAGGAGTCCCGATGCGGCCAGAGCCCAAGGGCGCGGAGAAGCTCGTCGACGGTCTCCACACTGTCCGGAGGGGTAACCAGAAGCAGATTCTCCCGCACCGTGCGCCAGGGCAAAAGCCGCGGTTCCTGAAACACCGTGCCGATGCGCGGCGCCTCTTGGCCGTGCCAGGTGATCCGGCCTTCAAAATCGTGATCAAGCCGGCCGATCAGGCGCAAAAGCGTGGTTTTTCCGCACCCCGACGGGCCGACCAGCGCGACGATTTCCCGCTCTGCGAGAGAAAAGCGCATATCGGCCAGCACGACGTGTTCGGGCCCGGCACGGGAGCGGAAAACCTTGCGGCGGACGTCTACATCAAGAATTATCGGCGCCATCGGCTCACGCGGCGTTCCAAAGGTTGCAAAAAAACCCACTCGATGGCTTGCACCACGAAAATGAAAGCAAGGGTATATGCAAGAATGTGGGTGACGTCGAAAAGCTGGAAATAGGCCTCAATTTGAAAGCCGACTCCGTTCGAGCGGCCCAGAAGCTCCACCACCAGGACGATTTTCCAGATAATGGCAAGGCCCGAGCGAGCGGCGGCAAACAAATACGGAGCAAGCTGGGGCAAAGTGACGTGGCGGAACGTTTTCACCCGACCGAGGCGAAAGCTTTGTGCCATTTCCACGAGATTGCGATCCAGCGCACGCGTGCCTTCGCGCACCATCACCGCCGTACTCGGCAGTTTGTTGAGCGCCACCGCCGCAATCGCTGCCCATTCGTTGAGGCCAAACCATACGTACATCAGTACAATGAGCACCAAAGCCGGCAGGTTCAACAGCACGGTGACCCAACTGTCCAAAGCCAGATCGACCCGCCGCCATATGCCCATGGCAAACCCGAGGGCGGTGCCGAGAACCATGGCCACGGTAAAGGCCGCCGCCACGCGGGCGAGCGTAATGGCCAAGTTGCTCAGCAAGCTGCCGCTGACGGCTTCCTGAATCATCGTCAAGGCGACGGCAGAGGCAGCGGGAAACAGACGGCTATGCGCGAACGTGGCCGCGAGCTCCCAGACCACAAGGAAGCCGATAGCCGATATCGCCCGCGGGGCGAGACTCCCGCGCGTTAAGTGGAGGCTGCGAGCCAAAACGTGCCCGAGGGGATGGTTTTGGCGGGGCCGACCAAGGCTTCACCGCCGATATTTACGAGGACTGCGAAGAGCGTTTCGGCCGCATGCTGCTCTTCGGGGCCGAACCGGCGCGGAATGCCGCGCCGATAATAGTCGCGCAAGGCGGCAAGCTCGGCATCGTTTGCCGCTCCGGTAAGCGGGCGCAGCGCGTCCCATTCCGCATCGGAAGACGCGAGGATGCTTTGCGCCTTTGCCGCCGCCGTGAGGAAACCTTGAAGTAAGCTGCGATGCGCCTGCGCCCAGGCTTCCGAAAACACGTATCCCACCACCGGCACGGTGGCTTTTATGCCAAGCCCCTCGACGGCTTCCTCCACGGCAAGCACGCGCCGCATCCCATGCGCTTCCGCCTTGGCGGCGAACGGCCAAAATGTCAGCACCGCATCCAACCGTCCTGCGGCCAATTCTTGGGCGAGCAGGGGTGGTGCCCCAAAACTTTTCTGGGTGGCGCGATCCGGATCGAAGCCAAACCGACGCATGGCATAGGCGCGCAAGATAAGCCAGCTTTTGTCGATGGGACTGCCGGCAACGCCAAGCCGCCGGCCGCGGAGGTCGGGCAGGCCGTGAATGGGCGAATCTGCGGGGACGATCACCGCGCCGGTGGCGTTGGAAAAGGGCACGAAGGTCCAGTCCGCCCCGACCGCTCGCTGGCGGGCGACCCAAAGCCAATCTTGTGCGGTGATATCCACATTGCCCGCTTGCATGGCCACTTGCGTCGCTTGCGAACCGGCAAGCGGGACCGGCGCGATCATGATGCCGGCGGCCGTATCAAGCCCGTGACGGCGGATGACATCCAGTTCCCACGAAACCGTGCCGAACCGTAAGACCCCAAGCCGTAAACGCGGGAGTGTTTGTGAAGATCCTGCTTTTGCCGCAAGTGCCGAGGCGGCGCTCGCGAGCAGCGCACGTCGAGCAATCGTCATGGCCGCCCCTCCCAAAGGCGCGCGGTGCATGCTTAAAAAAGCACTTTTTTGCATAACAGATCGCATATCGAACGCTTTTGCGTTCTTCTGTCAATGCTGCGAGCCGGTGGGGCTGCCGTCAAGAATGCGGTCTTCCAGCAAAAAGCGAAGACCGCGCCGCCACATCTCATCGCTGTTGCCGCGGATATCCACGCTGCCGGATCGCACGATTTTCCCGGTTTTTGCGTCCTCGATGACGAGATTGATATTCAGGATCAGGTTGCTCACTTTCTGCACCCAACCATAACACGCAAGCGTTGCACCTACCGCTTGTGCGGCGTCGCGCTCGCAGCCGTTGCAATGAAGGATATCCGCTTGGTCCGCCGTTTTGGCCCGCAAAACGGTAGGATCGACGAGCCGATAGAGGCCGGAAGCGGCAAGCCGCGCCCGCAGCTCGTTGCTCAGCATCCGGGCGCGCGCAATCTCTTCTTTGCTCGGGGGCGCGGGGGATGTATCGACAAAAAGAAAGTCGAAGACGGCAAGCAGCGGCGGTTCTGCCGCGTTTGCTCTTCGCGTGAGCGGGGATAGGACGGCAATTCCCAATCCGAGCAGCGTGGCGCGGCGACGGAGTAGGCGAAGGGAGAGAAACGGGCGCATCGTCATGAGCCTCTTATAGGACTTGCGCTTGCCATATGTCTCGCCAAAATGCAGCCGAGCAAAAAGACAGCGGAGGGACGAATGCGCGCCTTGCTTCGGAGGCGGCTTTTCTTGGCTGCAGGAGCAGCGCTTTTTCTGGAATGTGCCTTTGCGAACGGTGCTCCGGGCGAGGCTCAGGAGGCTTCGCCGCAGACGGTGGAAATTGTCTATTTGGGTTTGGCGGAATCACGCCCGATTCCCAGCACCGCTTTGGAACCGCCGCCACGTGACGAGGGGCTTGCCGGCGCAAGGTTGGCGCTTTCGGATAACGCTACGACCGGCCGGTTTACCGGGCAGAGCTTTGTGCTGAAAGAAGCCATCGGCCAAAATGAGTCTGCCATTGTGGCTCTGTTTAAACAGGCGATACAAACAGGCGCGCGCAATTTCGTCACCGCGCTTCCGGCGGCGCTGTTGTTGAAGATTGTCGATTTGCCCGAGGCCAAGGCTGCGACCTTTATCGATGCCACCAGCAACGACGATTCACTCCGCGCCGAAGGCTGCCGGCGGAATGTGCTGCATGTGTTGCCGAGCCGTGCCATGCTTGCCGATGCGCTGATGCAATATTTGGTGACAAAAAATTGGCGCCGGATCATGTTGGTCTACGGGAAGGAGCCGGAGGATAAGGCATATGCGGATGCAATCCGCCGCTCGGCGCATAAATTCCAGGTGACGATTATCGCCGATAAACCATGGACGTTCAATCCGGCGGCGCAACAGGCCGATACCGGCCATTTCGAGATCAATACCGAGGTCTCCAACCTCACGCAAGGATACAGCTATGATGTTTTGATCGTGGCGGACGAGGCAGGCAATTTCGGAGACAATCTGAGTTACCGGACATTTCTGCCAAGGCCGGTTGCCGGTACGCAAGGGCTGACCCCCACGGCTTGGTCTCGGATCTATGATGAAATCGGCGCCCGACAATTGCAACTGCGGTTTCATGCGGCAACGAAACGTTGGATGACGGATCTCGACTACGGCGGCTGGCTGGCCGTGCGGGCTTTCGGCGAAGCCGCGATTCGCACGGCCAGCGCGGATCCTGCCAAGATTGCGGCCTATCTGCACAGCAAGGACTTCGAATTGGCCGGCTATAAGGGGCCGCCTTTCAGCTTCCGGCCGTGGGATGGCCAGTTGCGACAGCCCGTCTTGCTGGTGGATGATCGCTCGCTTGTTTCCATCTCTCCTCAGCCCGGCTTCCTGCACCAGTTTTATGAGACCGATACGCTCGGCGTTGATCAACCGGAGACAAAATGCCACTTTTCCTGAAACGCGGCCTGGTTTTTGCCGGTTTTGTTCTTTTTCTGCTGTGCGCCGTGCCGCGAGCGCACGCCGAAAAGCTGTTCTTTTCCAACGAAAAGGACAATACCGTTACGGTTTTGGATGCGCAATCGCTGAAGATCGTAAAAGTGATACCGGTTGGCGCGCGCCCGCGCGGCCTTGTTCTTTCCAAGGACGGCAAACAGGTGTTTGTCTGTGTCGGGGATTCCGACCGTATCGATGTGATCGACGTGCAAAAGCTTGAGGTGGTGGGAAGCTTGCCGAGCGGACCGGATCCCGAAACGTTTGCGCTCAGCCCCGATGGCAACACGCTTTACATTGCCAATGAGAACGACAATTCGATAACGATTGTGGATGTGAAGGCGGCGCGCATCATCGGCTCGATCCCCACGGGCGTCGAGCCGGAGGGTATGGCGGTCAGCCCGGACGGCAAGCTTTTGATTAATACGTCCGAAACCACCAGCATGGTCCATTTTATCGATCCGCTTGCACGCAAGATGATGGCCAGCGTGCTGGTCGGCACGCGCCCGCGCTATGCCGAGTTCACCCCGGATGGCAAGCAGGTTTGGGTCTCCTCCGAGGTTGCGGGCCAAGTCGCGGTGATCGACGTTGCATCAAGAAAGATTGTAAAAACCATCCGTTTCGAGATTCCCGGCGTGCCGAAGGAAACGGTTCAAGCGGTTGGAATCAACATCACTAAAGACGGCAAGACCGCCTTTGTCGCCCTCGGGCCGGCCAATCGCGTTGCGGTAATAGATGCCGCAACATACGAGGTAAAAAAATATCTGCTGGTCGGTCAACGCGTGTGGCACATGGCATTTTCGCAAGATCAGAGCAAATTGTATACGGCCAACGGCATCAGCAACGACTCTTCGGTGATCGACGTCGCAGCAGAGAAAGTTTTGAAATCCGTTCCCGTTGGCCAACAACCATGGGGCGTTATCGATGTCCCCTGACCCGATGCTTGCCGATATCGCTTCCGCCTCTCAGCGCCCGGCGCCGGTGGTCTCGGCGGAAACGCCGCTGCGGGTAGAAGGCTTAAGCCACGCTTTCGGCCCCCGGAAGGTTTTGCAGAACATCGAATTTTCCGTCGAACGCGGTGACTTCACCGTTCTGCTGGGCCTGAACGGTGCCGGCAAAAGCACGCTGTTTGCGCTGATCACGCGGCTTTATCACAATCGCACCGGCCGCATTCTGATCTTCGGTGAAGACATTCGTCGCAACCCTTCTGCCGCGCTCAAGCGCATGGGCGTGGTCTTTCAGCAACCCACTCTGGATCTTGATCTTTCCGTCGAACAAAATTTGTTTTACCACGCAAGCTTGCATGGGCTCTCCCGGCGCGTTGCGGAGCCGCGCATTGCGGCGGAGCTCGCACGGGTAGGGCTGGCATCGCGACGTCGTGATAAAGTGCGACAACTTTCCGGAGGGCAGAGACGGCGCGTGGAACTCGCCCGCGCACTGGTGCATGCGCCGGAACTTCTGCTTTTAGATGAGCCCACGGTGGGGCTTGATATCGAAAGCCGGTATTTTCTGCTCGAACATGTGCGCCACCTGTGCCGCGAGCAAGGGCTGGGCGTGCTCTGGGCAACCCACCTGATCGATGAGGCGGCGGAAGACGCGAAAGTGATTATCCTCCATAAGGGGCGCATTTTGGCGCAAGGCGCGGTGCCGGAGGTGACACGTGCAGCCGGGGCGACCCATCTGAAAGGCGCGTTCGAACAATTGATCCGCACCGCAGGTGAGGGCGAGCAGCTGCCATGACCGTAGGGCAATATGTGATCTGCCTTAATGGCGTGGTTCGGCGCGAGGCGCTGCGTTGGTTCAACCAACGCGGCCGATTCATCTCCGCGCTCGTGCGGCCATTGGTTTGGCTGGTGATTTTTGCGGCCGGATTTCACTTTGTGCTCGGCGTTTCCATCATTCCGCCGTATGAAACCTATATTCCTTATGAGGTTTACATCGCTCCCGGCTTGGTGGCGATGATCCAGTTGTTCAACGGCATGCAAAGCTCGCTTTCGATGGTTTACGACCGGGAGATGGGCAGCATGAAAACGCTTTTGATCAGCCCGTTCCCGCGTTGGTATCTGTTGCTTGCGAAGCTTTTGGCCGGAGTCGCGGTTTCTGTTGTGCAGTCCTACATCTTTCTTGCCATTGCTTGGTTTTGGGAAATTGAACCGCCGCTTTCCGGTTACCTTGCCGTGCTGCCTGCACTGATTCTTTCAGGCCTGATGTTGGGCGCGCTCGGCTTGGTTCTTTCATCCTTTATCCGCCAGCTGGAAAATTTTGCCGGCGTTATGAATTTTGTGATTTTTCCGATGTTCTTCACCTCCTCCGCCTTATATCCGCTTTGGCGCGTGCAGGAAGCAAGCCTTCCTCTTTATTGGCTCTGCCAGATCAACCCGTTTACGCATGCCACGGAGCTGATCCGTTTTGCTCTTTATGACAAATTCAACGCCACCTCGGCCGCGGTCTTGGTGGCTTATACCATCGTTTTCATGATCGTCGCGGTCATAGGCTATGACCCCGCGCGCGGGCTGATGGCGCGCCGCGCCGGGGCGGAGTAAGCCGAACGCCAGGGCGGTGAAGTTTTCTTCCGAAGTTTTATTCCGGTTTGCGGTGCCCCGCCTTCGGCGGCCGTCCGCGCAGGCGGCCGATTCGGCCGACATCGGCAAGGCGGCGATCCAGAAACGCAAGCGTTGCCGCGTTATCTTCGCTGGGATCTCGGAGCCAATACAAAAGAGTGCTCATATACACCCCGGCGAGGAGCAACCGTTTTGTATACCAACTGAAGTCGACGGAGCGATCTCCCGCAAGGTGCCAAATCGCATCGACGGTGCGTGCTTCGCAACGGAGGGCAACCGGAAGAAAACGCGGCAGAGCCAACTGGCCGAGCGCGCGCCGCACGGGCTCTTTATAAAGGCGAAGCTCGTGCAAACGCAGCGCAATCAAACTGCGAACCCGCGCTGTGGTGCGCATACCGGCAAGTGCTGCCCCTTGCGCTGCTTCTTCCATCCGGCGATCGGCCCAGTCGGCGAAGGCTTCCAAAAGATCCGCCGTGCCTCCGGGAAACAGCAAAGCAGCGTCTTCGAAAACGCCGCCTTGCTCTTCCAGCAGTCTGCCCAATGCGGGAATATTCCAACCCGGAAACGGATCGGCATGCAGCAGCGCCAAAAGCGCTTCATCGCGTTCCTGGCTGCGCGCGGGCGGAGCCATCACGGCCGCTGCTCCGGAGTGGCAAATCGCGCCAATTCTTCCGTAAACCCAAAAAGCCGGAAATCGCGCATGCGCATCGGGTAGAGAATCCCGTCCAGATGATCGTTTTCGTGTTGCACCACACCGGCATGCAAGCCCGTCACCTCGGCGGTCACTTCATTGCCTTCCAGGTCAATGCCGCGGTAACGCACGCGCCAGGGGCGAGCAACCGCGCCGCGCAGCCCCGGAATGGAAAGGCAGCCTTCCCAGCGCAATCGGACATCCGAGCCAACCGGCTCGACCTCCGGGTTCATCAAGACCCGAAGCTCCACGGCCTGATCATCGGGGTCGCCGCTCGTGCGCTCGGGCGGCACGCGGAAGACGAAAAGGCGCAGAGGCACATGAACTTGCGGCGCGGCAAGCCCGATGCCGTTGGCGTCGTGCATCGTCTCAATCATATCGCGGGCCAGCCGTCGGATCTCTTCCGATCCCGGATCCGAGACAACCTCGGCCTTTTGGAGCAGGACAGGATGGCCCATCCGCGCAATTTTCAAGATAGCCATGACAAATGCCTAATATCGTTGAAAGTCTTTTGCAGTCTGCACAAGCCATGCTATAGCGGCCGCTCTGCTTGACAAGCAGGAAGCAGCCCGGATCTCCGGCCCGGAAATGTGCCGCAGCAGAACAAAGGAGTGATGAGCCAAGTGCAAGTTCTGGTTCGCGATAATAATATCGATCAGGCGCTCAAAGCGCTCAAGAAAAAGTTGCAGAGGGAGGGAATTTTCCGAGAGATGAAAATCCGGCGGCACTACGAAAAACCCTCGGAACGCCGCGCGCGGGAAGCCGCCGAAGCCATCCGGCGCGCACGGAAACTGGAACGCAAGCGGCTGGAACGCGAAGGCTTCTAGCCGATACGGTTGGCAAGTGCCGCCCCCGGGCAGGCAGCGCGAGCCGCTCGGCCCCCTTTCCATCCGGACCCCGGCACAGGCAGAGTGTCGCCACCGCTAAGGTCGCGAAAGCGATAGACAAACCAGGGTTGCATGGTTAATCTTTTCTTGCAACCGCGGGAAGGCGGTATGGCGACATTTCCAACCTTTCTTCTCTGCGGGCGGCTCACTTGCCCCATTGTCCTCTATGGCGCCTGCCTAATGCCCGATGATGAATGCCGAAATTGCCTCTTTCGCTTTCTCCGGGATTGAGGCGGTGCCCGTAACCGTGGAAGTTCAGGTCGCCCACGGGCTACCGAGCTTCCTCGTTGTCGGTTTGCCGGACAAAGCCGTCGCCGAGGCGCGGGAACGCGTGCGTGCCGCGCTGAATGCCATGGGGCTGGCCTTGCCGCCCAAGCGGGTGGTGATCAATCTTGCCCCGGCCGACCTTTTAAAAGAAGGCAGCCATTTTGATCTTCCCATGGCGCTGGCCGTGCTGGCCGCGATGGAAATTCTCCCGCGCGACGCTTTGGCGGAATATGCAGCGATCGGAGAGCTCTCCCTGGACGGCACGCTGAACCCGGTTGCCGGTGTGCTTCCCGCAGCGATTGCTGCCGGTGCTGCCGAGCTTGGCTTGGTTTGTCCGGCAAGCCAGGGCGGCGAGGCGGCCTGGGCGGGATCCATCGAGGTACTTGCCGCTCCTAGCCTGCTCGCCATTATCAACCATTTCCGCGGGACCCAGTTGCTTTCCCCGCCCGAACCGGCCGGCGTTGCAGAGCCCGCCCGCCAGCCGGATTTGGCGGAAGTGAAAGGGATGGAATCGGCCAAACGCGCGTTGGAGATTGCCGCGGCAGGCGGCCACAATTTGCTTCTGATCGGCCCGCCGGGCTCGGGCAAATCCATGCTGGCGATGCGCTTGCCGGGGCTGCTGCCGGATCTGACGCCGAGGGAAGCGCTCGAAGTGAGCATGATCCACAGCGTTGCCGGCGCGCTCGACGGGGGGCGGCTCTTGATGCGCCCGCCCTATCGGGAACCGCACCACACCGCCTCGCAAGCGGCGCTGACGGGGGGCGGGCAACGCGCGCGTCCCGGCGAGGTCAGCTTGGCGCATCGCGGCGTGCTTTTTCTTGACGAGCTTCCCGAATTCCCCCGCCAGAGCCTTGAATCGCTTCGCCAACCGATGGAAACGGGCCGCACCACCGTCTCCCGCGCGGCGGCGCATATCACCTATCCCGCGCGGTTTCAGCTGGTTGCAGCGATGAACCCGTGTCGATGCGGCTATCTTGGAGATCCCGCGCGAGAGTGCACGCGTGCTCCGCGTTGCGGCGAGGAGTATCAGAACCGAATCAGCGGCCCGCTTCTGGACCGGATCGATTTGGTGGTAGAGGTTCAGCCCATTCCGCCGGCCGAACTCTCGCGCGCTCCCGCCGGGGAGCCGAGCGCGACGGTGGCCGCGCGTGTGGCCCGCGCCCGTGCGATGCAGCGCGCGCGGTTTGACGGATCCGGCCCGCTGACCAATGCGGAGGCCGATGCCGCAACCTTCGCCGTCACCGCCGAGGCTCGCGGCTTTGCCGAGCAGGCCGCCGAGCGGTTGCGCCTTTCGGCACGCGGGTTCACCCGTGTGCTGCGGGTTGCCCGAAGCATTGCGGATCTTGCCGGCGTGGAAAGCATTCGCCGGGTAGATGTTGCCGAAGCCCTAGCATTTCGGCATCGGTTGCCGGGGCGGAAGTTTTAGAAAGTCCGAGATCTGTTCTCGGGTGCCGGGGGCTCAAGTTTCGCGTGTGTCGGCGGCGAGCGAATGCCAAGCACATTCAAGAGCTCGGCGAAGCTTTCGCCGACCGATTTGCCGCTGGTGTCAAGCGTAAGATCGGCCTTGGCATAGAAAGCGGCCCGGCCGGCGAGGATCAATTTCAAGTCTTCCATAGCCGCGGCGTTATCCGCCATCGGCCGAAGATCGCCCTGGGCGATCACCCGGTTCATATGCTCTTCCGGGCTGGCGCGGAGCCAGATGGTCAAGCAGTTGGCCAGCAGCTGCGAAAAAGTCGTCGCTTCCGAAACAAGCCCCCCGCCCGTGGCGATCACCGCGCGCGGATAATCCGCGAGGACGCGCAGAAGGGCTTGGTGCTCGTAGCGGCGATAAGCGTTCGGGCCGTAAAGTGCATGGATTTCCGAGGGCGAGCAACCGGCGAGCCGGGTGATCTCTCGGCCGAGCTCAACGAAGGGCACGGCGAGGGTTTCGGCCAGCATGCGCCCGAGCGTGGACTTGCCGGCACCGCGCAGGCCGATCAGCGCAATCCGATCGCGCCGCCGATCGCGCTCCGGGGTACCTTCGAACAGCGCCGCAAGCGCCGCGTGCGCACGTGCCAGCTCGGTGCGGCTGCGCCCGTGCAAAATTTCGCGAATCAGCAGCCATTCCGGGCTTGACGTCGTTTCATCGCCAAGCAGTTCGGCAATCGGGCAGCCCAGCGCATCCGCCACCTGCCGAAGCACCAGCACGGAAACGTTGCCGACGCCGCTTTCGAGGTTGGCAAGATGCCGCTCGGAGACGCGGGCGGTCTTGGCCAAGACGCGGCGCGGCATGCCTCTGCGGGCGCGGAGTAGGCGCACGCGTTCGCCAAGCACGGCAAGAAGCTTGTCTTTTGGTTCTCCGGGGTGTTCTTCCGGCCGCACTTCCGGCGCTGTTTCCGCTCTTATGTCCATGGTCCGCTGATCCGCGCTCTTGCCCGCGTTTCTTTGCCCTTCACGCTTCTCTCATGACGATCATGGCCGCTCGAACCCGGTGCCTGGAGCGCTTTCGTTCAATGCATGATATGCATTATAGTTCATATTACCATGAATGCAAAAGGGAAACCGCTCCCGTACCCTTGGTTTCGCGACCACGGCCCATGGCCCGTGGGTTGCACCTGATCGATGAGAACGGCAAAAGATGTCGAAGCCAAGGAATAGATGAGGAAATCAAAGGCATAAACATGATGGATGACAAACCGAAGCTCGGCACCGGGAGAAAGGCATGACCGTGCCGGAAGCGAGCGATGTGCCGCTTGTGCTCGACGGGCGCCGCCTGGAAGCGAAGCTTTGGGGTGAGAAAGACCCCGATGCGCCGACGCTCGTTTTGCTTCATGAAGGGCTCGGTTCGGTCTCGCTTTGGCGGGATTTCCCCGCCCGGCTCGCGGAAGCCACCGGTTGCCCGGTCTTCGCCTATTCGCGCTTCGGTTATGGCCAGTCCGATGCCGCCCCGTTGCCGTTTCCGCTGACGTATATGCATGACGAGGCACTGACCGTTCTGCCGCAGGTGCTGACGGAGTTGGGGCTGCGGCGTGTGATTACGCTCGGCCATTCCGACGGCGCCTCGATCGCAGTGATCCACGCCGGAGGAATGCAGGATTTCCGATTGCGCGGCACGATCCTCATCGCGCCGCATCTCTTCGTTGAGGATATTTCGATCGCCAGCATTCTCGCAGCGCGCACGGCTTACGAGACGACGGATCTGCGCCGGCGCATGATGCGGCATCATCGCAACCCGGACAACGCATTTCGCGGCTGGAACGATGCCTGGCTTGACCCGCGCTTCCGCGATTGGCGCATCGATGAATACGTGGCAACCGTGCGCGTGCCGATCCTCGGCATCCAAGGCGAGGATGACGAATACGGCACGAAAGCCCAGCTCGATGCGCTCGCAACCGAAGCGCTCTGCCCCGTGGAGACTCATCTGATCGCGGGGGCGAAACACGCGCCGCATCTGACGCACCCCAAAGAGGTGCTCGGCCTGATTGCCCCGTTTGTTGCACGCATTCTGGCACTCGAAAGCATGAAAACGCCGTGGCGAAAGGGGTATGATGCAAAATAGTGCTACCCCTCGTTGACAAGGCAGTGCTATGCATTATTGTGCATAAACCGGGAGGACCTATGGACGCCGTTGCCGCCCCTCAAGCCATTGATTTCCGCACCGAGCCAGCGCGTTACAAGCATTGGCGGATCGAGCTCCGCGAGAACGTTGCCTACCTTATTATGGACGTTGATCCCAACGGCGGGCTCGTGCCGGGCTACGAGTTGAAGCTGAATTCCTACGATCTCGCCGTGGATATCGAACTGCACGATGCCGTGCAGCGCCTGCGCTTCGAACACCCGGAAGTGGGTGCGGTGGTCTTGCAGTCGGGCAAAGACAACGTGTTCTCCGCCGGAGCGAATATTCGCATGCTCGGCCAGTCCTCGCATGGCCATAAGGTGAATTTCTGCAAGTTCACCAATGAGACGCGGCTGGCCATCGAAGATGCCACCGAAAATTCCGGCCAAACTTATCTTTGTGCGGTGAACGGGCCGGCGGCGGGCGGTGGGTACGAACTCGCCCTCACCGCGGCGCACATCATGTTGATTGACGACCGCCGCTCTTCCGTGTCCTTGCCGGAAACGCCGTTGCTCGCCGTCCTGCCCGGGACCGGGGGGTTAACCCGCCTGACCGACAAGCGCCGCGTGCGGCGTGATCTTGCGGATGTTTTTTGCACCACCGAGGAAGGCGTGCGCGGCAAGAAAGCCGTTGCCTGGCGGTTGGTGGACGAAGCCATTCCGCCTTCCGCCTGGGCGGAGACGGTGGCGAAACGCGCGCGGGAGGCCGCGGCGCGCTCGGACCGCCCGCGCGATGAGAAAGGGATCACGCTCACTCGCCTCGAACGGCGCGAGGAACCCCATCAGCTTCATTACCGCTATCTCAGCGTTGTCTGTGAGCCGGAGAAGCACCGCGCCACCATCACGCTCCGGACGGCGACCGAGGCCTTGCCCGCCAGCCTTGAAGAAGCGGTTGCCCGTGGCGATCGCTTCTGGCCGCTGGCACTCGCCCGTGAATTCGATGATGCGATCCTGCATCTTCGGTTCAATGCGCCAGAACTCGGTCTATGGGTGCTGCGCACCGAGGGCGACCCGGCGGCCGTGCTGGCGCATGATGCGTTTCTCGAGGCGCACAAATCGCATTGGTTGATGCGCGAAATCCGCCTCTTTCTGAAGCGCGTGCTGAAGCGGCTGGATGTGACCTCGCGCAGCCTGATTGCGTTGATCGAGCCCGGAAGTTGTTTCGCCGGTACGCTTGCCGAACTTGCATTTGCGGCGGACCGCAGCGT